>Ga0100402_1000786_pt1 | contig 37235 bp, 37 predicted proteins | sample CryGeyme20150102_FD_80419 | JGI IMG/M metagenome (GOLD analysis project Ga0100402, IMG submission 80419) | Groundwater microbial communities from Crystal Geyser aquifers in Utah, USA - Crystal Geyser metaG 2015-0102 | ecosystem: Environmental > Aquatic > Deep subsurface > Groundwater | place...
CCTTTCACGTTCAATTGTTTTACAAACCCTCTTCGAGTGGGATTTTAATAATGGTGAATTAAATACAGAAGAGGCTATCAAAAGGAATGTTACTGAATTTGCCCCAGGTCTTTCTGATGACGCCTTTATAAATGAACTCCTAGATCAGGTCCTTAAGAAGCAAAAAGTACTTGATGATATTATTGCCAAGGCTGCTCCAGATTGGCCTATTGATAAGATAAACCCGGTAGACAGAAATGTTCTACGTATTGGGCTTGTAGAGCTTTTGTTCTCAGATAGAAAGCAGGTACCACCTAAAGTGGCCATCAATGAAGCTATTGAGCTTGCAAAAACATTTAGTGGTGAGAATAGCGGTAAATTCGTAAACGGAGTTCTTGGTGCTGTCTACAAGGAGCTAGGGGAGCCAGGAAAGGATGATATTGGAAAGAAAAAAGAAGGGGTTGATATTACAAAGCTTCCAATCGAGAAAAAAGCTGGGGCTGTGGTTTATACTTGGCATCAAGAGGCTTTGTACTTCGCCCTTGTTCATGACGTGTTTGGTTACTGGACTCTTTCTAAAGGAGGAGTAAAAAGTGACGAGACCCCAGAGGATGCAGCTATCCGAGAGATTAAGGATGAAATAGATCTTGATATTACAATTGATAGCTTGCTTGGAGAAACAGAGTATATTGCAAATCACCCAGAAAAAGGTAAAATCCGAAAGCAGGTTTCATATTTCTTGGCGCAAGCTGAGTATAAAAGCGTGAAGCTTCAAAATGAATCAGGGGGCCTAGACAATGCAAAGTGGTTCCCAGCATCTGAGATTGCAGATCTCACAATATATGAAAGTATTGTAGATCTTCTGACTCAAGCTATTGAAAAAATTACTAGTAAATAATATGAACCCATACACGAGTAAGGGATAGATTCTCTATACTTAATCGTGTCTGTGTTTTTAAACATGAAAGACATATCTTTATTTGAGAAAAAGATTGGAGTATCTTTTTCTGACAAAGGACTAATTAACACGGCCTTTACTCACAGGTCATATATAAATGAAAACCCACACATAGAAACTGGACACAATGAACGTCTAGAGTTTCTTGGCGATGCTGTTTTGGAGCTAATTATCACAAGATACTTATTTGATAAATATCCCAATGATCCAGAAGGGGAATTAACTGCCTATAGAAGCGCCTTGGTAAATACTATATCGCTTGCTGAGAGCTCAGAAGCTTTAGAGGTGAATGATTTCTTGATGCTTTCTAAAGGTGAAGCAAAAGATGCCGGGAGAGCTAGGCAGCACATTCTGGCAAACGCATTTGAGGCAATAATAGGAGCCATCTACTTAGATCAAGGATATGATGCTGCTGAGAAATTTATTTCAGAGACTCTCTACGGGAAGATTGATAAGATTGTAAAAGAGGGTTCATGGCGAGATGCAAAAAGTTGGGTACAAGAAAAATCTCAGGAAGAGGTTGGTGTTACACCAGCATATGCTGTGCTGCACGAAACCGGACCAGATCATGACAAGAATTTCACAGCAGGGATTTACTTCGGAGATGAACTTATCGCTAAAGGAAAGGGGAAGTCAAAACAAGATGCAGAGCAAGACGCAGCTAGAGAGGCATTGAAAGTTAGAGGTTGGATTGGTAAATAATAAAAAAGTATTAAAAAAGTCGAGACAAAAGTCTCGGCTTTTTGATTACGCTACCTTAAGGTGGCGTATAGAATTTTGACCTAAGAATGAACGCCTGAAAGGATTTTTGTAAGCTCTGCCTATGGGAACAACCTTTTTTATGGTTGCACGAACTTCTTTTCTAAGAGAAGGATGTTTTGCCCACTCCTTAGATATCTGTTCATGGAATCCAGCATTCTCTACCTTAAGTGTTACCCAAGACCCCTTTGATTCCTTGACATGTTTAAGGTTTATAATATGAGATCTGTGGGTTCTAGAGAAGCCCTCCTGAGATAATTCAGACACAATCTCCTTCATAGTTCCATTTGGCGTATATTTAACACCATCAGTAGTCATAAATATTTTAACGTAGTCACTCATGGCTTCGATGTAGAAAATATCGCTAGCTCTTATTCTTATCCATGAATAATTTTCTCTAAATGAAAGCATTCCGTCTGAAAGTCTAAATTTTTTTTGCATACAGTATTTAGTTTTGGTTTTTCTGAAAGAGAATAACATAAATACCAGTATTGTCTAGTGTTTTCAACTGTACTGACCATATTTAATTGCTATAATATCTATATGTTAAAACGTCTGGAGCTTTCTGGCTTTAAATCTTTTGCTAAAAAGACAACCTTAGACTTCACCCATCCGGTGGTGTCTATTGTTGGTCCAAATGGTTCTGGTAAATCAAATATCGTTGAAGCCTTTCGTTTCGTTCTTGGAGAACAATCCATGAAATCTATGAGAGGGCGAGCAGGTTCTGATTTGATCTTCAAGGGTTCCAAGCATATATCAAAACAGCAAAGAGCTTCAGTAACAATTACTTTTGATAATTCAAAAAAGATATTTAATTTGTCCGGAGACAATAAGGAGTCTATAAACCTGGATTTTGATGAGATTTCAATTTCTCGAGAGGTTTTTGCAGATGGGGGAAACAAATATAAGATAAATGGTAGTGAAGTTAGACTTAGGGATGTAAACGAAGTTCTATCTTCGGTTCATATTGGGGCCTCTGGTCATCATATTATTTCACAAGGGCAAGCTGATAGAATTCTAAATTCAAACACAAGAGAGCGAAGAGAAATGATAGAGGATGCACTTGGTTTGAAAGTATATCAATATCGGTTGAGGGATAGTGAAAAGCGGCTAGAGAAAACAGAGGTTAACATAAAAGAAGTTAAGTCTCTGCGGAAAGAAATCGCACCGCATCTTCGTTTCTTGAAAAAACAGGTTGAAAAAATCGAAGCGGCAAAAGATATGAGAGAAGAACTTTCAGCTAAGTATGAGATATTTCTTAGCCAGGAAGACTTTTATATAAAAGATCATGGGGAAAAACTTCAGCAAGAAAAATCTGATTTAGAGAAAGAAATTGAAATTTTAGAGAAGAAGAAAAGTTCGATTTTAGATCAAGAAGAAAACGGTGAGTTAGAAAGATACAAGAAACAGATTTCTGGGCTAGACGAAGAACTTCGTGATATAGAAAAAACTAAACAAGACTTAACTCACAAACTTGGTAGAACTGAAGGAATGATCGAGTTTCAAGAGAGAGTCAGTAAAAAAGAGAAAAAGATTGAATCTGGATCCATAAACATGTCTAGAAATGACCTTTCCTCATTTGCTAATGAGTTGTTGGTGTTTGTGGATAGCGCCCTTGGTAAAAAGGACATAAGTGCAATAACACCTCTTCTAGAGCGTGTACGTATGCATGTAGCTGATTTTGTATCTAGGTTTGAGTCAAAAGAAGTAGAAGATGAAGAAATACAGTCAGATGGTGAGGATTTAAAAGATCTTCAGAAAATGAGAGATCATGTTAGAAATGAATTGAATAGATTTGAAAAAGAGGAAAATGTTTTACGAGAAAAGATTTCTCACTTTGAAAAAGTGATGACGGATTTCAGTCAGGAGAGATCAATGGATGAGAAGAAGAAATTTGATTTAGAAATGTCTCGCCGAGATCTATTAAATAAAAAACAAATAATTGATTTATCTATTGGTGAAATTGATCGCTTGAAGTCAAGATTTGAAGATGAGCTAAGAGAGGGACAAGTTTTGGTTGGAATGGATATTAAGAATTTTCAAAATCATGAATTAACCCTTGAAGAGAAAGATGTATCCAAGGATAGAGATTCTCAAGAAAAAACAAGAAAAGAAATTGAGAGAATTAAAATAAAGCTTGAAGAATCAGGTATTCTTGGCGGAGTCTCTGAGGTTATGAAAGAGTTCGAGGAGACAACCGAGAGGGATGCATTTCTTATGGCAGAGCTTGAGGATTTAGAAAAAAGCCTAGATCAAGTTATTGAATTAATTCATGATTTAAAATTAAGACTTGACCATGAATTTAAAACAGGGATAGATAAGATTAATAAACAGTTTAAAGAATTTTTCAGCCTTATGTTTGGTGGCGGAAATGCATTCCTTTCTTTGATTGTTCAAAAACCTAGAAGAAAGAAAAATGAAGAAGGGGGCTATATTGAAGAGGAAGATGGCGACGGCAGGATTGAGCATGGGGTAGATATAAATGTTTCGCTTCCAAAGAAAAAGGTTAAAGACTTGCAGATGTTGTCTGGTGGAGAAAGATCACTTACATCAATCGCCTTACTATTTGCAATGTCTCAAGTTAAACCCCCTCCATTTATGGTTCTAGACGAAACAGATGCTGCGTTAGACGAAGCAAACTCACGACGTTATGGCGATATGATAGAGAACCTTGCGAGGTATTCTCAGTTAGTGGTAGTAACACATAACAGGGAAACCATGAGTAGAGCAAACGTTTTATACGGAGTAACTCTAGGCATTGATGAGTCATCTAAAATTCTATCTATTAGGCTTGGAGAAGCTGAAGAATATGCTAAATAGTTAGATGTTAAAAATCCCTCGTATGGGGGATTTTTAACATTGACAAAGATGTCTATCATGATACGATGTTCTTCAATTTGAACAATAAAATACAATAAGGAATGACCGTACAAACACTAAGAGAAAAAGGATCCAAGAGATTTATGAATTCAGTTGGAGCAGTTGTCGACTGTGTAAGAATGATTGAGAATGGCGAATTCATCCTAAATAAGGATGGTAGAAAATTAATGGGTCCTGAAGGTGGGCTTATTAAATTGCTTGGAGATAATTTCCAAGGTGAAGAGCTTAAGTACAAGAGATTTGTGGTTAATGCCTCAGACAAGAAATATAATTTTACAGATGTCTCTGTGGAGGTGTCATCTAAAAACCTAAAGGTCTACTTCTCGTGTTCGAAGATGTATGATCTCTTAGCTAAAACATTCCCCGGTAAATGTCTAATTGGCAATCCAACTAATAAACTTGATAAATATAGGTTGCTAGTAGGCTTTGATCAATTTAAGAAGAATAATATTTTTGTTTCCGAAATTCAGTTTAACTAGGAAGCAAAAAGCCCCGCCAAATTGGCGGGGCTTTTATTTATAATTCATTAAAATATTCTGTCAGAGTTATATCTTTATTTTTAATTTCTGTGGCTAGGTCTACCCCAACGTATCTCCAGTGCCACGGCTCTGCGATGTATCCTGTAACTTGTTCAGCTCCTTCCTTGTAGCTTTGTGTAAAACCATATCTGTGGGCATTTTCTTGCATCCAAGGATACTCAGGAGAGTCTCCAAAGGGATTATCATCACCATAAGGTAGGGCTCCTGATTTAAGGTCGACAGTTGTGCCAAGTTGGTGTTCTGAGTGCCCAGGCTCTGCTACAGCTGGATATTCTGCTCCATTTGGGTTGTTCCTTTGCCATCTAGAAAAAAGACTTGATTGCAAGCTATGACTTCTATATCCAGAATATATTTGAATATCCAGGCCTTCTACTTTTGCATCTGAGATCATTCTTTGGAGAGCTTTCTCTGTGTCGCTTTTAATGCAGTAGTCGCTCCAATCTCCTTTAATTAGAACCAGAGAAGATGGGGCGTATGACGCTGGGATTGAGTGAGTTCTAGACATCGGTTCAAGGTCAAGATCAAATTGCATTGTTGGTTTAGGGCAAGCGTCATTTTGAGTTTGTCTTTTTGTTATGATTTCAACATTTGTATTATTATCTGACTGTTTTTTTATTTCTGTTAGGAATTCATCTAAGTCATTTGCTGTCCGAGTATACTCATGTAGAAGAACGATATAGTCATCTTTCTTTTTTAATATATTTGAAACATAAGCAGTTAAATTTCCAGCCACTTGTTCTTGCCAGGGCTCTGTTTCTATATGCCAAAAAGTTGGAGGCCTTATTCCAAGATCTCTAAAAGTTTCTATGATATCCTGATCGTATGTTCCAGATCCACCAGGCATTCGACCTGTTTTTATTTTGTATGGAAATCCCAGGGTTTCATCTAATAGTTCACTAAACTCAAAAATATCCTCTTTAACAGCGTCTGGTCCCTTTTGATCTAGCCTTGGCTTTAGAATTGTCCCCATGTGTGTGTGGCGCATCGAATGCCAACCAATTTGGTGACCACTTTGCACCATGGAGGTAAGGGTGCTTATTGTTTCATCTTCATTCCTATTTAAATTTGCTTTTATATTATCTCCAACAAAAAAGAAGTAAGCCTGAACTTTATGCTCATCAAGAACCTTTAGAATATTCTGAAGAGAACCATTACTTAATCTTGGACCATCGTCTATCGTGATAAAGATATTCTCTGGAAACCATATAGGTTGATTTAGCTTAGGTAGACTAAGAGACTCTTCAATAGAGTTTTTCTCTTTATCATTTAAAAAAGTATTTTCTCCGATTTCTATTTCGTTATATTTGTTTATAACGATGGCGTTCTTATATAGGTCCAATAGAGCATTTTCTACATAGTTTGATTCATAGACATCTTCTTCTGTTACTATAACCGATAAACCACCATATTCAGACGCTTTTATTGTATTTGCAAAAGTTGATCCAGGGGCAAATGTTGTGATCAAAAAGTCTCCGAATGAGAAAATCGCCACACTTCCAGAGACGATTATCGTTGTGAAAACTAATAAACCAAAATGTTTACCCATAAATTAATTATTCAGTAATAAATTGATAGTCTATTAGTTTTTTTTCTAGATCTGCTTTCTTGACTTTAATTTTTGCGTGGTCTCCTATTCTAAACATCTTTTTTGTTTTACTTCCTATGATGGCCATTTTTTTCTCATCATACCTAAAATAGTCATCTCCAACATCTCGAAGTCTAATAAGCCCCTCTGATCTAGTGGTTAGCTCTGCTACAAATAGTCCCATCTCAGAAATCCCTGTGATAACTCCAGTGAAAGTCTCTCCTACGTGAGCAGACATGTATTCAACTTGTTTATATTTGATACTGTCTCGCTCTGCGTTACTGGCGTCTTTTTCTCTCTCTGAGCTATGATCACACATGCTCTGGTATCTTGGCCATTTATCTTTTGGTATTTTATTACCTTCCAGATATGTTTGGAGAAGTCTGTGTACAAGAATATCTGGATATCTTCGAATAGGGGACGTGAAGTGAGTATAGTATTCAAAAGCTAGACCATAGTGGCCGATATTTTTTATAGAATAAATAGCCTTCGCCATGGATCGTATTATTGCAGTTTGAACAGTTGCCCCCATGTCGCTTTCTTCAGCTTCATTTGATATTCGGTTTATTTCTTTTGATGGAATCACTCCATCTTTTGTTTTCACCTTAAAACCAAGGATAGTAAGAAACTTCACAAGATCTTCTGTTCTATCAAGAGCTGGTGTGTCGTGTATTCTGTAAACAGCTAGTCTTTCATTCTTTTCTTTGTCATAAGTAAGATAAGTTGCTACATACTTGTTAGCTAGAAGCATGAATTCTTCGATCATTCTATTTGTATCACCCCGTTCTTTTGTATACACAGATACTGGAACACCTTTGTCATTCAATTTAAATTTAACCTCATCTGTTTCCAGTGATATAGCTCCAGATCGGAAACGAGCTTTTGTAAGTTCTTTTGATATATCTACCATTATCTTTAATTCATCGTGGTATGTCCCTGAGCCATTATCAAGAACCTCTTGGGCGTCTTCATAAGAGAATCTTTTGTCAGAGTGTATTACAGTTCTACCAAACCATGTGTCTGTTACAACCCCTTTGTCGTCAATCTCAAAAATAGAAGAAAAAGCAAGCCTGTCTACATTTGGCATAAGCGAACAAAGATCATTTGATAGCTCTTCGGGAAGCATGGGAATAGTTCTATCTACCAGGTACACAGAAGTGGCTCTTTCAAAAGCTTCCTTATCTAAATCAGTATCGGGTTTTACATAAAATGATACATCAGCGATATGGATTCCGATTCTGTACTTGCTGTCTCCTAGAATTTCTATAGATAGAGCATCATCAAAATCCTTCGCATCAGCTGGATCGATCGTGAATGTCGTAATTCCTCGCATATCCTTTCTATCTTTTATATCCTCTTCTTGAATACCTCGTTTTGCTATAGCCAAAGCTTCTTCTAGTACGTTTTGGGGAAAATCTTGATTAAATCCTTGTTCTATCGCAATAGCTTTCATTTCAGCATTGTTTTCGCCCTCCTTTCCAAGGACCTCTGCGATCTCTCCTAAAGGAACCTTGCTTCTGTCAGTCCATTTTGTAATAACTCCAAAAACCTTCTCGCCAATCTTGGCTCCTCCAAGTTTTTCTTTGGGTATCAGGATTTCAAAGTTGTCTCTGTGATCTTGAGGGTCCAGAAAAAATGATCCATCTTTTTCTACTAAGACACCTGAAAAACCTTTTTTCTTTCTCTTTATGATTTCCACAATCTCTCCAGATTGATCTTTGTTTGCTATTTTGGGGTGAATTAGAACTTTTACAATATCCCCATTTAAAGCCAGATCGAGGAACCTTGGTTCTATAAGTATTGAATCGTCAAAATCTGGCGTTCTCACGAACCCTAGACCTCTGCTTGCTATGACTAATCTTCCTTCTGTGTATTGATTGTTATTTTTTGTCATTATTGACATATTATACACGATAATGGTAATTTAAAATAAATTCACCAAAATAAACTATAAATGGCAAGAGGATTTGATTCAGATGAGCATCGTGAGAAAAAAGTTGTGAACAATGGAGACAAGAAGTCACCACCTGTATCAAGATCATATAGATCTAGTAAGGGGAGTATCAATGAATCTAGAAGAAAATTAAGATCCTTCAGACATGGGAGTTAAACGAAGTGGTAGAACAAAAGCTGGAGCCAAGCGCGCAGGAAGGTATAAGAGCGGGGTCGTTAAATTCAAGCAAACCGTAATGAGATCCATTGTTCGGAGGATTCATTGGGTTAAAAAAAATTAATTTGAAGAAAGGGAGCTTTGGCTCCTTTTTTATATTTTCAAGCGAGAGTCAGGCGGGAGACTAGCTCACATACTGCCCGAGTTAAGGTGAATGGCGAAGTCAGAGAGGATACCCTGGGGTAGAAGTAAATATATAAGACGAACAAAGTGAGTGCTTCTATTTGACTATTTATTTATATCCTGCTAAGATAGCGAGCATGTTAATGATACGACTACAAAGAATAGGACGACGAAATCAGCCATTTTTCCGGGTTGTTTTGACTGATTCTAGAAATGGAGCAAAGAGCGGAAGATTTAAGGAGATTCTAGGTTCATATGATCCAAAAGCTGGAGAGGTTAACCTAAAAGGAGATCGAATTAAACACTGGATAGGTTTTGGAGCTCAGACATCAGGAACAGTTCATAACTTCCTTCTAAAGCAAAATATTATTGAAGGGAAGGCTCGAAACGTGCTTCCAAAGAAAACTCCTACAAAAAAGAAAAAAGAAGCTAAATAATTATTTCAAAAAACATCCACAGTCGTGGGTGTTTTTTGTTGACAGTTTTATCTGTTGACGTATACTTTTTGTATGTGCAGCAAATTGTCGATGCTGCCATTACCAGCTAATGAATTTTTGATACATGGAAAGAGATCAAGAATTTCTTGAGTTCGTTGTAAAATCACTTGTAGAAAAACCAGATGAAGTTGTGGTTGATCGAAGAGTGGATGAGATGGGTGTTCTTATGACACTCTCAGTTTCTCCAGAAGATATGGGGAAGATCATCGGACGACAAGGAAATACTGCAAAGGCAATCCGTACACTCCTTCGAGTAATCGGTATGAAGAACAATGCGCGAGTTAATCTAAAAATTAATGAGCCAGCTGGAGGTCAACAACAAAGTGAAGCCTCTACTGTAGAAGAAAGACCTTCTGCGCCAGAAGCATCTTCAATTGACCAAGCAATGGAAGACCTAAAAGGAATTTAACTACAAAACTTTTAACTTCATTGTATGACTTATGTGTTTGTCGACACAGACAAAAAGCCGTAGCGTAAGCTGCGGCTTTTTGCTATTGTAACTATATGAATTTTCATGTAATTACAATTTTCCCAGAGATGTTTGACTCGTACTTAGGCGACTCTATTTTAGCGCGGGCAATTGCCGCTAAAAAAATATCCGTGAAGTTTTATAACCCACGAGATTTTGCAGGCAACAAGCACAACACTGTGGATGACCGACCTTACGGGGGAGGTCCTGGAATGACAATGATGGCAGAGCCCGTAGCTCGAGCAATAGAGAAAGCGAAGAAGGGAATAGAGAGGCGAAAGAACTCAAAAATTAAGATTATCCTGTTTACGCCAGACGGAAAGAAGTTTGATACGGATTATGCAAAAAAAGTAGTGAAAGGTTATACAGATATAATACTGGTTGCTGGAAGGTATGAAGGAATAGATACAAGAATAAGAAAAATGTTTCGTGCGGAGGAAATTTCTATCGGGGATTATGTCCTTACCGGAGGAGAGCTTCCGGCTATGATTCTTGTGGACTCTATATCAAGGCAAATTCCAGGAGTGCTTGGTAAATTTGAATCACTTGAAGAAGAGCGAATTTCAAGTGGTGAAATTTACACTCGGCCAGCAGAGATTGTTTGGAAAGATAAAAAATATAAGGTACCAAAAGTTTTACTTTCTGGAGATCATAAAAAGATTGACGAGTGGAGAGATGCAAGAAGAAAGAAAAAATAAAATAAAAAAACCGCATGTGCGGTTTTTTTATTTCTAGTGTCGACATGACAACTGTTTTTTATAGATGTCCTCGGTAGTTAGACGATTAGCATCTGTATTGTTTAGCTTGCTTTCTTAAATAAAAGAAGAAGGGCGCTGAGTCCCACAAGCGCGTACACAATACGGGCTACCGTAGACATAGCACCGAAAATCTCACTTACGAGATTGAATTGGAAGAATCCAATCAGTCCCCAGTTGAGCCCTCCGATTATAACAAGAAGCCAAGCGACAAATTTGATTGTCTTCATTGTTTGCGGTGTTAGTTATAAAGTACTTCGACCATATATATTATAACCTAGTGCAAATAAAAAAATACAGTTTTCTTGTGGATTAAGTCACTGTTAAATTGTATACTTATATATATGACAAAATTTGGAAAAATTATAATTGTGGTTTTAATAATAGCTATCGGGGTTGGGCTGTATTTTGGTATTTTTAGTAAAAAAGACCAGGGAGTAGATGAGGTGATTGCAACAGAAACAGAGGATTCATTTGTTTATGAGGAGGAAACAGATTATTTCAATATAAATATTAGGTACCCAAAGGATTTGGTTGTGACAGATGATGCAGAGCTGTTTATCTATTCAAAAATAGGAGAATTCAAAAAGATGTTTGAAGATTTTTCTGAAGAGGACTGGGGTGTTCTTAAAAGCAGTGCTGCTGGAAAGTATTCTCTAGGGTCTGATTATATTAAAAAGGATTCTGGTTTTGGTATTGTTACATATATTTTAAACACTCATGAATATACAGGTGGTGCTCACGGGAATCCCGGATTGGTAACCTTCACCTACGATAGTGATGGAAATAGATTAGAAATAAAAGATTTTATAAAGGAGGATACTCAAAATCTTTCAGCGATAGCATCATTGGTGTTAGATGGATTAGCTACCACTGTTGAAGGAGGAATAGATAGTTTATTCTTGGAAGGGCTTAGTCCAGATCTTGAGAACTATAGTAATTTTTATTTGGAATCAGATGATTTGGTATTTCTGTTTCCTCCTTACCAAGCAGGTCCTTATGTTCTAGGAACTCTGGAGGCGAGAATAAGTCTAGAAGAAGTTTTTGGATATATGGAAAAAAAGTATATCCCAGCTTTATATGAAGATTTTGAAAAAGAATATAAGGGTGAACTTGTTTTTGGGGGAGAGGTGAGAACCCTTACTGATTGTGATGGAGGAAAGGTGTATTGGTATCATGATACGACAGGAAATTTAAACGAAGAGTACAATAAATCAAAGTTATCTGAAGAGCCCTATGAAAAAGTTCCAGCAATTCTGAGAGGTTATGTAAGAGAGGTTTCTGATAGCGATAGTGAGCTATCTAAAGAATACGACGGAATACTTGTTGTGAGTGAATTATCTCAGGTAGGAGGTGAGGCAACTTGCGATTAAATTTGTTATGAAAAAAATAGTCACTGTAAATGACAAAATGCAGTCTGGTTATAAGTATGAAATTACAGAGCAGTCTGGAAAAAAATTTCACCCTGATTTTAAACCAGACTTAAGTCCAAAAGAGATGTTAGAGTTAGGTGTTTTTGGTGGAAAATATATGACAGACTGTAAGGCTGAATTTCCTAAAAGTTGGTTTGAAAAAGCAAAGCTTTCACCTAAAAAATCTAACTGTAATTTAAATCTGTTTGGTATATGTGCGAGTCAGCCCCTGTCTGTCTGGAGAGAAAAGGGTTGGATTCACAAAGATGATCCTAGAGGTTGGTTTCAGTGGTATTGTAGATACTACTTAGGGAGAAGGCATGCTGATGATGATAGACAGATTAAGAGGTGGAAGGCATTTAGAAGACACCTAGCTCAAGTTCAATATAATTGCAGGGCTGGAGATATGACATGTAGACCAAAGCAAAGACAATCATTACTTCAATGGGGGTATGACAGTCGAAAGGTTTAATTACTCACCATTGCATTAATCCTAGAGTGTGATACTATAACACTCGTTACAAACGTCCTCGTAGTAAGTCGGATTGCGTGGAGATTTGTGGAAAGGGGTAACCCTTAAAATTAGTAGAAGTAATCGCAAATGCGATCCGAAAAAATAAAATGACAGGAACAATTGCAAAACTTATGGATCAAGGATTTGGTTTCATCGCTGTCGAAGGACAAGAGAAAGACCTATTCTTCCATGCAACAGAACTTCAAGAAGGAATTGATTTCAATTCTCTAAAGGAAGGACAAGCTGTATCTTTCGAGATGGGTGAAGGTCCAAAAGGACCACAAGCAAAGAATGTAGCACTTGTAGCATAATCAATTCGATTAGACTGCAAAGCTTCAAGCTTTAATCAAAAGACCACCTTCGGGTGGTTTTTTGATTTTTGGACATTCTAACTCATTTATTGTAATATCCAGGCAAACATAGAGCAACAATGAACGGAGAGATAATTAACATCTATGACTTCGATGGAGTCCTTTTTAAAGAATCAAGAGTGGTTTGGGATGAGGTTCTTGAGAATAATTGCAAAAGATTTCAGATAGAGGTAGAAGAGATTATTAGAAAAGGTTATTTCCCTAATCACCTCTACGAAACAGATGGTGGAAAGGCACTTTATGATATTTATAAGAATGCTTACTTCTCTCAGAGAATGTCAGATGAAAATGTAGATAGGCTTTCTGATTTAAATGAAGGGGCTGTTGGATTGGTTTTAACCTATAATCCAAGCAGGCTCTCAATGATGAAACTAATTGGAGATTCAAATATAGGAAGATTCTTCAGAGAGATTGTTATAGGGAACAGGAGTCATGGACCTCTTAAGAAAGATTTTTTCAAAGCAATGAGATTTGCTGCTGGACCAGATGTTTTGATCAATTTCTACACCGACACATTTGAGGATCTTTTAGAGGCTCAGACTTCAGAAAGTAATATTGTTTCTTATTATGCTACTCATGAAGAGAAAGTCTCAGAAATGATTCTAGGTATAACAACAAAAGAAAGGATAATGAAGCCATTCTTTTAAGACCACCTTCGGGTGGTTTTTTATATATAAAAACCTTGACATATCATAAAAACTGTGATAATGTACTTTTGAACAAAAAAATGAAAGAATGAAAAGAATAGCTTTTTTGATAATTGGATTTTCATGCTTAATGACTTCCTCGAATCCTGTTTTAGGGCAGAATAAGGAGGAAGATTTTGAGGAGCAGTTGAAAAATCGAGAATGGAATATTCCCAAATCTTTTGCAGAAGCTGACACTTTGTTGATGACTTCGCATAAGAAACCTTGGGGTCGAGAGAGGGTTAAAGTTAGGGTTTACAGAGACTCTGTAAAAAAAGGCATTGTGGTTTTTGAGACTGCTTATGGAAAACGTATGAAAGTTTGGTCAGATTCTGTAATTGTTGCAAATGATTGTAACTGGTTTCATGGCTCGTTTGTTTACATAAAGGATCATCTCAAATGGAGACTTATCCGTCTTGATGGAGGAAAAAAAGATCTAAAGTTTACAGAGTTTTGGTCCGGTCAAATGACCTCGGAAATTCTAAATAGATACTATTGCCCGCCTCCTAGCGACAGAAAGAATGTTTGGATGCACTCACAGGGTGTGAGAGATTCTGAATATGGCGTAGATACCTTCTATACTATAGAGACTGCAGTGCTTGTGGGGGCCAATGTGGATTACATTGCCATTGGGCACTCTTACAAGGGTAAGGTATATAATGTTCTTCCTCTTCCTTGAAATAAATCTTAATGACGCTGTATCGAAGCTGGCTCAATTGAGCCAGCTTTTTTATTTGACATTTTTAACCTCTTAGTTTATACTGACCCCACTTATAGCCTGATTGAGTCCCCGTTGCTGCTATGTGTGTGTAAAGGTTTAAAAGACCTAATTATTAGCAAAGTAAACTTAAGTGTTCGAAATTTTGCTTAACAACATCAATCAGAAGAATTAAAAAGTTCGTAAACGACATCTATTAAAATGATGCCGTATTTTCTTGTTGAGGTTGTGAAGTGAGTAATTTATATGTCAGAAAAAAACACAAAGGCTCTTACGCCAGCGTTGCGTGAGAAGAAGTATTTTAGTCGATACAAGGCACCCCTTGTAGAGATCCCAAATCTTCTTGAGACACAACTTAATTCTTTTAAGTGGCTTGTCGAGGAAGGTATTAAAGAAATTTTTAAGGAGTTTTCTCCTATTAAGGATTATTCTGAAAAGAAGTTTGAATTGGAATTCAATTCATACTCTATCGGAGAGCCAAAGCATGATGAGTATCATGCAAAGGTAAACAAGCTTACATACGAAGCACCTCTTAAAGCTGAGGTGACTCTTCGAAACAAAACTATTGGTTCAGAAAAAAGACAAGAAATCTTTCTTTCTGATTTCCCAATGATGACAAGTCGAGGAACTTTTATAATCAACGGAGTTGAGCGAGTTATTGTAGCTCAGCTTACTCGGTCTTCTGGAGTATTCTTTACTTCTCAAGAAGTAAAAGGAAAGAAAACTTTTGGAGCAAAAATAATTCCATCTCGAGGAGTTTGGATAGAAATTGAAACTGATAAGGATGGAGTTTCTTATGTTCGAATTGACAAGAAGCGAAAATTCCCAATCACGACACTTCTTCGAATCTTTGGTCTACATACAGACAAAGAGATTGAAAAGGCTTTTAAAGGAAGTGAAAGATATGAAAAAGCAATCAAGCTTAATCTAGAAGCTGACCTTGATAAAACACCAGAAGAGGCTTATGTAGCTATCTACAAGAGACTTCGAGATGGTGACATGGCTACACCTGAGAACGCAAAGGAATTCTTGGATATTTTGTTTAACAGTGAAAGATATGATTTCTCTCCTGTAGGACGATTCCGATTCAATAAGAGATTTGAAAAAGACATGTCTGACAAAGAGATGGCTCGAAGAACTCTGGATCTAGATGACCTTCTAATCATTGTGAAAAATATTTTTGACCTTAATGCAACAAAAGGTGCAAAGGCAGACGATATTGACCACCTAGGATCACGACGTGTTCGTTACTTTGGTGAGCTTATGCAAATGAAATTCCGAACAGGTATGGCTCAAATCAAGAGAAACATTCAAGATCGAATGTCTACTATTGATACTGACACAGCGCTTCCAGTTCATATCGTAAACCAAAGACCGCTTCAGGCTAGAATTAAAGAATTCTTCACAACGAACCAGCTGTCACAGTTTATGGACCAAGAAAATGTTTTATCTGAGATCGAACACCTTAGAATTTTGACTGCACTTGGGCCCGGAGGTCTAACACGAGAGCGAGCTTCTATTGAAGTACGTGACGTACACACATCACACTACGGACGAGTTTGTCCAATCCACACACCGGAAGGTCCAAACATTGGGCTTGTACTCCACCTTGCAACATATGCAAAACCAAATCACTTTGGAATTATTGAGACTCCATATATCCGAGTAAAAAATGGAAAGATTACAGAAGAAGTGGTTTACCTAAACGGTCTTGAAGAAGAAAAATACACAATCGCACATGCTTCAACTCCACGTGACGAGAAAGGAAAGATTACAGTTGAATTCGTGGAGGCACGAGCAAAAGCAGTTCCTGGACTTGTTCCTCTAAAAGATGTTGATTTTATTGATGTTGCTCAAAACCAAGCATTCTCACTTGGAACATCTATGATTCCTTTCCTAGAGCACAACGATGCGAACCGTGCGCTTATGGGATCGAACATGCAAAAACAAGGGGTACCTCTTATTGTCCCTGAGGCTCCAATCGTTGCAACTGGAATGGAGGAAATTGTGGCGAGAGATTCTGGTAGAATAATCAGCGCAGAAGAAGCTGGCGAGGTTACTTACTCAGACTCAACTAGAGTTACCGTTAAAGGTAAGTCAGGAGTTAAAAACTACAATCTAATTCAATCACTTAGAACAGCAAAGTCTTCTATGCTTCGACAGCGACCAGCTGTTAAGGCGGGAGATAAAGTAAAAAGAGGTGATGTTCTAGCAGATACAAGTTCTACAGAGGGTGGGCAGGCTGCTATTGGGCAAAACATGCTTATTGCTTTCATGGCTTGGAACGGGCAAAACTACGAGGATGCCATTATTATTTCAGAGAAACTCGTGAAAGATAGTAAATTTACTTCTATTTATGTAGAAGAGCATGTTGCGCTTGTTCGAGATACAAAACTTGGCCCTGAAACAACTACACGAGATATTCCAAATGTTGGAGAGATCAAGCTAAAAGATCTTGATGAAGACGGAATCATCCGAGTTGGAGCAGAGGTTCGAGAAAATGATCTTCTTGTTGGAAAAATTACTCCAAAAGGAGAAACAGAACTTACTCCAGAAGAGCGACTTCTTCGATCTATTTTTGCTGAGAAAGCACGAGACGTTAAAGACTCATCTCTTAGAATCGGTAAAGGTCAGGATGGGCGAGTTATTGGTGTAAAAGTTTTCTCTCGAGAGCTTGGTCACAATATGGAGTCAGGAATTATAAAGAAGATTGTTATTGAGGTTGCTCAGCTTCGAAACGTTCAGGTTGGAGACAAGCTAGCAGGGCGACATGGAAACAAGGGGGTTATCTCAATTATTCTCCCAGAAGAAGATATGCCATATATGGCAGATGGAACACCTGTGGATGTAGTACTTACACCGCTTGGAATTCCGTCCCGAATGAACCTAGGGCAGATCCTGGAGCTTCACCTTGGAATGGCTGCAGAGAAGCTTGGATACCAGGCTATTGTTCCAGCCTTTGGAGGAGCTACTGATGCAGAAATTCGAGAAGAGCTTGAGAAAGCAGGAATGTCACGAAACGGAACAATGAAGCTATTTGACGGTCAAACAGGAGAGGCCTTTGATCAAGAGATTGCTGTTGGTTACATGTACATGTTGAAGCTTCACCACATGATCGAAGACAAGATGCACGCTCGATCAATCGGACCATACTCACTTATTACTCAGCAGCCACTCGGAGGAAAGGCTCAGAACGGAGGTCAGAGATTCGGAGAAATGGAAGTATGGGCTCTTGAAGGATATGGAGCCTCTCATACACTACGAGAAATGATGACAATCAAATCAGATGATATTGTCGGTAGATCTGAAGCGTTTGATTCTATTATTAGAGGTGAAAAAATTCGCCAACCTCACACTCCAGCGTCGTTCAACGTAATGATGAACTACCTAAGAGGTCTTGCTCTGGATGTGGAACTGAATGTTAACGAGGATAACAAATAATACTATGGATATACGAGGAATAAAAAATCTAGATCACTTTGATAACATCTCACTTTCACTTGCTTCTCCTGAGAGGATTCATGAGTGGTCATACGGTGAGGTTACAAAGCCAGAAACAATAAACTACCGAACTGGTCGCTCAGAGCGACAAGGGCTCTTCGATGAGCGAATATTTGGACCAGAAAAGGATTATGAATGTTACTGTAAAAAATACCGAGGAATTAAGTACAAGGGAATTACTTGTGAGAAATGTGGAGTAGAGATTACTCGATCAGTTGTACGACGTGAAAGAATGGGTCACATTGACCTAGCTTCACCAGTTGCACATATTTGGTTCCTTCGAGGTGTACCATCTCGAATGAGTATGATGCTTGGTATTTCTGTTGCTGACTTAGAAAAAGTAATTTACTTTGCCGGATACATCATTACAAAGGTATATGATTCAGAAAAACAACAAATCCTAAAAGATTTGGATATTGAATACAAATCAAAAGTTAAATTAGCAAAAGATGAAGAAACAAAAGATAAGCTGAAAGAACTTCTTGATAAATCAAAAAAAGAACTTGCAGAAATGCAAACAGGTGTGGTTCTCTCTGAGGCGCAATATCACCATGTTGTACTTCGATACTCTTCAGTTTTTGAAGCGAGTATTGGAGCTGAAGCTATTTACAATTTGTTCAAGAATCTTGATCTTCCAACTTTCCAAGAAAAACTTGAGAAGGAACTTGAAACTGCAAACTCAATAGAAAGAGTAAAGCTTAAGAAGAGAATATCCCTTGTTCGGTCAATGGATCATGCAAATGTTCGACCAGAGTGGATGTTTATGACTACAATTCCTGTTATCCCTCCAGCTTTGCGACCCATGGTTGCTCTTGATGGTGGGCGACATGCAACATCAGACTTGAACGATCTATACAGAAGGGTGATAAACCGAAACAACCGACTAAAGAAATTGAAAGATATTGGTGCGCCTGATGTTATCTTGCGAAACGAAAAGAGAATAATGCAAGAAGCCGTTGACGCCTTGATTGATAACTCAATCGCAAAGCATGGAGATTCTGCAATGAACCAAGCTCAACGACGAGCCTTGAAATCTCTTGCTGATAACTTGAAATCAAAACAAGGTCTATTCCGACAGAACCTTCTTGGAAAGCGAGTAGACTACTCTGGGCGATCCGTAATTGTGGTAGGTGCGACTTTGAAAATGAACCAATGTGGTCTTCCAAAAAGAATGGCCATGGAGCTTTTCCGACCATTTGTTATTGGTAAGATTCTTGAAGGAGAGCTTGCTTTCAATATTCGAGGAGCCAATAAGCTTATCGAAGAAGGGGTTCCAGAAGTTTGGGCTATTCTAGAGGAAATCATCGAAGGAAAATTCGTACTTCTAAACCGAGCGCCAACACTTCACAGACTTGGTATCCAAGCTTTTAACCCGATCCTTATTGAAGGAAAGGCTATCCAGGTTCACCCTCTTGTTTGTGCAGCCTTTAACGCTGACTTCGACGGAGACCAGATGGCTGTTCATGTACCTCTTTCTGATCTTGCTCAAGCTGAGGCAAGAGACTTGATGGCCGCAAATATTAACCTACTGAAACCTCAAGACGGAAACCCTATCGTGAGCCCAGCTCTTGATATGGTTCTTGGATGTTACTGGATGACAAAAGCTCTTGATGGAGAAAAGGGGGAAGGGATGTATTTCTCATCACCAAACGAAGCCATGGCAGCATATGATTATGGAATCATAGACTTCCGGGCGAAAATAAATGTAAAAGCTACAGACAGTGAAAGATACGCTCAATTTAAGGGAGGTCTATTTGAAACATCTGTTGGACGACTATTTTTCAACTCTGTGTTTCCAAAGGACTTTGGTTACGTAAATGATGAGATGACAAAGAAGCGTCTTTCAAAGCTTGTTGATCAACTTATCGCTCACTACGGTATAAATGGCACTCCTCAAGTCTTGGATGCTATTAAGAAGTTTGGTTACCAATATTCAACAAAATCAGGTATTACCTGGGGTATTGATAATGTAAACGTGCCAGTAGAAAAGGACGACCTTATTTTGAAGGGTAGAGCAGAAGAGACTGAAATTAGAGGTCAATTCAACGACGGGCTTCTTTCTGAAGACGAAAAATATCGAAAAATTATTTCACTTTGGGAGAGGGTAAAGAATGAAATTCAAGATGTTATGGTTCCGTCTCTTGACCCAAGAGGTGCTACTTATGACATGATTACTTCAGGAGCTCGAGGTGCGCTGCATCAGATTACTCAGATGGCTGGAATGAAAGGAACTATTGTTAACACAAAAGGTCAACCTCTTGAATTCCCTGTTACTCGATCATACAAAGAGGGTCTTTCACCCATTGACTACTTCATCACTACTCACGGATCTCGAAAGGGTCTAGCTGACACAGCTCTTAAAACAGCTCAAGCTGGATACCTAACAAGACGACTTGTAGATGTTGCTCAAGATGTGGTTATTAATCACGAGGATTGTGGAACTAAAGATCATGTTATCGCTACAGCTGAAAATATTTCAGGGCTAGAAATCTCACTTTCTAAAAATATCTACGGACGAACAGCGGCCAAGGATGTTGTTACTCCAGATGGAGAAAATCTATACAAAAAAGGAACTGTTATCACAAAAGAAATTGCTCAAGAAATTGAAGCTAAGGGAGCATTGGAGGTTGCGATTTATACACCACTTAAATGTGCATTACTACATGGTGTTTGTCAGAAGTGTTACGGACTTGATCTAGCTCGAGGAAAAAATACTCAAATAGGAGAGGCTATTGGTATTATCGCTGCTCAAGCTATTGGAGAGCCTGGTACACAGCTTACACTTCGAACCTTTCACCAAGGAGGAGTTGCCGGAGGAGCAGATATTACACAAGGTCTTCCAAGAGTTGAAGAGGTATTTGACCGAAGAACTCCAAAGAACCCAGCGGTAGTTTCTCAAACAAAAGGACATGTCGTTGAAATTAAAGAAGAAGACGGGAGAAAGGTTATTACTGTATTGTCAGAAACGAAAGTGAAGGGAACAAATACAATTCTATATGTTACTCCACCACACCGAATACCAGCAGTTACTCCAGGGCAAGAAATTTACCCAGGTCAACTTCTAACAGATGGATCTGCAAACATGCAGGAAATATTCAAATACGGAGGAAGAGAACTTGCTCAGAAATATGTTATCGACGAGATTAACAAAGTATATGAGCTTCAAGGAGCCCCAATTGCTAAGAAGCACCTTGAGGTTATTGTTAAGCAAATGTTCTCTCGAAGGCTTATAAAAGAATCAGGAGATACCTCTCTAGCAGTAGGAGAAAAAGTAGAAGCAATTCACCTACATGAGGAGAATGAGAAAACAATTGCTGCAGGAGGAACTCCAGCAGAAGCAGACGTAATTCTTCTAGGAATTACACAAGTATCACTTTCTGCAAAGAGCTGGTTGTCAGCTGCCTCATTCCAAAACACTTCTCGAGTTCTTATCGCAAATGCTGTTAAGCGCGGAGTGGATGAGCTTAGAGGTTTGAAAGAAAATGTTATCATTGGTAGAAGAATCCCAGCTGGAACAGGGCTACGTGAGCCAGAAAACGCTGAAGATGAAGATCTAGATGGGTATAGAGACTAATTAAACTCAAAACAAAACTTAATAAGATATTTCACAATAATCTTATTAAATAAAAAACTTATAAGAGCATTCGGTGGGTAACTCATTTCATATAGTTTCGTCACTCAGACGACATATGGGCGAGCCCCTATTCGATCCTCGTTAAAAACTATGATAGACCCTAAGGAACAAATCAAAGAGAGATTATCTATCGCTGACGTTGTGTCATCGTATATCTCTCTTATTCCTGCAGGTAAAAATTTCAAAGCCGTATGTCCTTTTCACAATGAAAAAACACCCAGTTTTCATGTCTCGCCAGAAAGAGGAAGTTACTACTGTTTTGGTTGTGGAGCTAAGGGAGACATATTTTCTTTTGTTCAAGAATTTGAAGGGCTTGATTTTAGAGGGGCGCTTACGGTTCTTGCTGATAGAGCTGGAGTCAAGTTGATAAAATTTACAGGAGAGAAAAAAGAAAAAATGGATCATCTTTATGAAATCATGGAGAGGGCCACTCTTTTCTTTGAAAAAACATATGAAGGTAGTAATACGGCTAAGGAGTATGTAAGGAAAAGAGGTGTAAATGATAAGACCGCAAAATTGTTTAGGTTGGGGTTTGCTCCGGATGATTGGAGGGTTCTTTTTGATCATCTTTCTGGATTAGGTTATGAGAAGAGTGACCTTATGTTGGTTGGGTTAATTAAAGAAGGGAACGGGAGTACTTACGATAGGTTTCGAGATCGAGTAATTTTTCCAATATTCGACACAAGCGGAAGACCAATTGCTTTTACAGGAAGAGCGATGAAATCAGATGACAAGACTGCCAAGTATTTAAACAGTCCAGAGACGCCACTATTTCAAAAGTCAGACATCTTGTATGGTTTAAATTTAGCAAAAAACACCATCAGGAAAGTTGACTTTACAATATTGGTAGAAGGGCAATTAGATTTAATTCTCTCGTATCAATCTGGGTTTACAAATATTGTTGCCGCATCTGGAACAGCTTTGACAGAGAACATATCTAAGGGGAATACACTAAACCACTTTGGTATAATAAAAAGACTTTCAAACAACGTAACGATAGCTTTTGACAGTGATCCCGCGGGACTTAAAGCAATGTATCGAGCTGCAAAGATATGCCTTTCATTGGGTATGGAAGTAAAGACAGCAAATCTTCCAACAGGAAAAGACCCAGCAGATGTTATATCAGAAAATGGTCTAGAAGCTTGGAAAGATATACTAAAGAATTCAGAACATAGTATTATATTCTTAACAAAGTATATTGCAGAGAGAGAAAAAGATGCGAGGCTTGTAGCTAAGAGGGTTCAGGAAAAAATCCTACCACTCGTAGCCTTATTAGATAGTTCAATGGAGCAATCATCATTTGTTAGAGAGATATCCATAATTACGAATATTCCAGAAAATGGAATCACCGACGACTTGAAAAGGATTATTGCAGGACTCTCTATATCCAAAGAAAAAGTTGAAGTTATTAAAAAGGCCAACATAAAAACGATAGACAAGGGGTTGGAGATTAGAAGAATGATTGCTGGGATGGACTCTCTTCTGAAAGAGAAGGGTGTGAGCCTGCCAGAGGAGGCAAATAGTGAATCTATTCAAGATGCAATAAATTCATTTAACGAAAAAGAAAAAAATGCTTTAATGTTTGAGATAGAGGAAATATATAAAGAAGACGAGAGAAAGCTATCAGAAGATTTCAAACTGTATATTAAGGAGTATGAACAATCCGAATTAAGGCTTAAGTTGGCAGAATTGGAGACAAAGATAAAATCTGGATCCGGAGATGAAATACTAAAACAATACCAAGAAATTTTGAAAAACATTAATAGTAATTTATAAAGATATATGGCAACAAAAAAAGCTACAACTAAAAAAAGTGTTTCTACAAAGAAACAAACAAAAAAAGCGGGGGTCAAGACCGCAGTAAAAAAGGTTGCAAAGAAAGCAGTAAAAAAAGTAGCAAAGAAAAAAGTTGCAAAAAAGGTAGTAAAGAAAGCGGTTAAAAAAGTGGCAAAGAAGACTTCTTCCAGAGCAAAAACAAAAACTCAAAAGAAACAAGATAAAGCTGGGGTTTTGATTACAAAAGGTAAAAAGAGAGGTTTTATTACATACGATGAAATTCTTAAAGAGTTCCCAACAATAGAAACTGACGTCATTTTTCTGGATGATCTCTATGGTCAATTTTTAGATGCTGGTGTAGATGTATTAGAAGGTGGGAACCTTCTCTCTCTTGAAGAGGATACGCCAAAGAAAAAAGCTAGATTAGGAAGAGAGGGTGCTAGTTATGACTCAATTCAGATTTATCTAAAGGAGATTGGGCAGTTTCCTCTTATAAAAGCAGCAGAGGAACGAGAGCTTGCTCAGAGGATTGAAGCAGGTGACGAAGAAGCAAAAAACTTACTTGCTCGTGCAAACCTAAGGCTCGTTGTCTCTATCGCTAAAAAATATTCAAACAGAAGTTCAGATCTAACACTTCTTGATTTAATACAAGAAGGGAACCTGGGTCTATTTAAAGCTGTTGAGAAATTTGACTGGACAAAAGGGTACAAATTTTCTACTTATGCCACCTGGTGGATTAGACAGTCTATCACCAGAGCCCTGGCCGATCAGTCTAGAACTATTCGTATTCCAGTTCACATGGTTGAGACTATTTCAAAATATAAGCAGATCTACCGAAGACTCTCTCAAGACCTAGGGCGAGAGCCATTGGCAGAAGAGGTTGCGACAGAAATGGGAGTTGATGTAGAAAAAATTCATGTTATTGAAAAGATTTCTCAAGATACAACATCTCTTGAAAAACCTATTAATGACGACGAAGAAAAATCAACCCTGGCAGAGTTTATAGCAGACGATAAAATCTTGCGACCAGACCAAGAGTCATCTCAAAGAATTCTTCATGATCAAATCTTTGAGGTTCTAGATGAACTTTCTCCAAAAGAAAGAAAGATTCTAGAGATGAGATATGGACTTCTTGATGGTATCCAACACACGCTAGAAGAAGTGGGGCAAGAGTTTGGAGTTACAAGAGAGCGAATTCGTCAGATCGAGGCAAAGGTTCATGAAAAGCTTAGAGGTCATGACAAGATTGCAAGACTTCGAAATCACTTTGATTAAGAATTACTAAATAAAAAAAACCGCGCTGCAAACTGCAACGCGGTTTTTACGAATGACACCTAAGTCTATCCGCAGGTAATCCAATATCCAATAGCTAGGATGATGGACAATCCCCCTGCAATCAGAAACCCTAAGGTTATAAATTTGATTTTCTGATTATTTGATATGTAGTGTCCTGCGCCTCCTGCTAACGAAGATAAGGCTAAAAAAAACAAAGCTAGGCAAAAATATTCAGGGTCAAGATACCCATCTAAGGTGGGTGTTTTGATTGACATAATTAAATAGGATATGGCCATTATACCTGTGAATAGCGCGAAAAACATTACTGGACCATCGGATTCTTTGGCTCTATTCACAATAGAATCTTTTTTAGTCTCTTTCTTTAAGCGAACAATTTTTACAGACATGATTTGAATTTTTAGTGTTTAAAAAATTATATCACATAATATATTAGCTTGTCAAATAATAAGAGTCCTGTGAAAAAAGCGTTGGGGTGTTTCTAAATTGACTGGTACAATGTAAATAGGTCTATTATTAAAATTAATTAAAACTATTTATTATGATGAAAAAAATCGCATGGTGGCTAATGGCTATCGGAGCCCTTAACTGGGGACTTGTAGGAGTTGGAGGATTTATGGGTTCTAACTGGAACATTGTAAATCTTATTTTTGGAAGCATTCCTGTTCTTGAGATGATAATCTACATTCTTGTAGGTATATCAGCTATATATGCTTGTTCTGGATGCAAGTCTTGTAAGAAGGAAGGTTCTTGTGCCTCTTGCGCAAACGGATCTTGTTCTGTACACGAAAAAAGTATGTAATCTCAGGTAGATTCTACTTCAATCAAAATACCCCAAACTCATGGGGTTTTTTGATTGCTAGAGGGTCTCTGTCATGCTAATATGTGCATATTATGGCTTTGGGCGTTGCAGATATAATTTTCTATTCTATATTGTTTTTTTCACTGTATGTTCAGGTGTTTTTGCTGATTACATACATAGAAGGCAAGAGTTCAAAATTAAAAAGTACCGAAAAGAATAAAATCTCAGTATATCCAACTGCGGCTGTTCTTGTTCCTTGTTGGAATGAGGAAGCTACTGTTCAAGGTACTATAGAATCAATTCTGGCTATGAATTACCCTAAAGATAAACTGAGTGTTGTTTTAATAGATGATGGTTCAAAGGATAATACTCTAGAAATTATGCGCTCGTATGAATCAAATGCTCAGGTAAAGGTGTTAAGTCAAAAAAATCAAGGTAAGCACGTGGCTTTGAATTTTGCTATAGAAAATACTCACACGGATTTTATTGCCACATTAGATGCTGATTCGTTTATTGACTCTGAGGCCTTGATGAATGTTGTTTCTGTTTTTGATGAGAATCCAGAGCTTCAATCTGTTGCATCTTCAATTTTGATACACAAGCCAAAGAACTTAGTTCAATTTGCTCAGAAGGCTGAGTATGAGATGTCTGTTTATGTTAAAGATGTCCTAGCTAGAATAGGAGGTCTTCATGTTACACCTGGACCTTTTTCTGTATTCAGAAGGGATATTTTTGATAAGGTTGGAATGTATAAGAAAGCGCACAACACAGAAGATATTGAGATAGCTCTACGAATTCAAAAAGCTGGATATAAAATTGGCTATTGTTCAAACTCATATGTTTATACTGTTTCTCCGGATACAATATTAAAACTTTTTAAACAAAGAATAAGATGGACCTATGGTTTCTTCAAAAACTTAAATGATTACAGAGGTATGATTTTTAATAAAAATTATTCAGGATTAGCATTTTTTACCTTGCCGGCATCTATTGTTGCGCTTACCATTATTCCGTTTGTTCTTGCTTTTGTTTTTTACAACATCGGGGTTAGTGCTGCAAATCTATATATAAAGGTTTCTGCTGCTGGAATAGATAGTCTTATTCCTGCATTTGACTCATTTAATCTATACATATCAACAAAGACCATCATATTGGTGTTGCTTTATCTTTCTGTTCTTGGAGCCGTGATGATAGGTAGACACATGTCTCGTGAGAAGCTTAATAGCTGGAAAGATATCCTACTTATGATTTTGGTATCTGCTACGGTTGCCCCTGTCTGGGTTATAAAATCAATGGTAGATGCAGCTAGATCACATCAATCAGAGTGGAAGTAATTATAAAATAATCAATTAATAAACATAATGAATAATCGACATCCACAAATTGACTGGCAGAAGTATCTAATAGTTTTTTTAATTACACTGGGAATTTTTCTTGTTGCCATTTATTTGAGCTCTTCTTTTAGTAATAAACGATTTGATCAGATGAGAGTCTTTCAGGATAAACTAGCAACAGATATTCTATCTTCTGAAGCAAGGTTCTCTCTTTTAGAGAGAACATCTTGTGAGCATTTTGTTGATGATGCACTTTTGAGTGAGGAATTAAATTTGTTTGGTAGCAGGTTAGCTGTTATGGAAAAGCATCTAGATAAGGATGATCCTGCTGTAGAGCAGTTGAAGCGATATTACTCACTCTTACAAGTAAAAGACTATATTCTTGTTGATCAGCTGGCCGATAAATGCGGCACGGAACCTGTTGTAATTTTATATTTCTATGAAAAAGATTGTGAAGAGTGCGAGTCTCAGGAATACGTATTGGAAAATGTAAGCAAGGATTACTCAGGCCTTCACTTGTATTCTTTCGACTACAACACAGAGCTTTCTGCTGTAAGAACACTGATTTCTATATTAGGAGTAAGAGAGGATAACCTTCCGACTTTGATAATTAATAAAAAGGTGTACTCTGAAGGTCTTAAGGAAAAGGAGCTTCGAGAGCTTTTATCAGATCTTCTGCCTGAGGAAAAAATGATTGTTGAAGAGAATGGTTAAAAGTATATAGATATACATGGGTCTCGTAAAATCTGTGTGTATAGTAGACGGTAGGGTAGGTAGATTGAATTTGAAATAAATAGCAAGGAGGTTTAGGTTTTTAAATGATGGTCGGCTGTACAACTATCTATATTTAGGAATACAGGGGTTTAAAAATTGAAAAATCACAATAACTATCTGAAAAGATAGTTATTGTTTATCCACAGTACCTTGCACTACATAGTACTTTATGATAATATAATTGCATGAGTGAAAAAGAGAAAGAGTTTAACTTAGAAAAGGTCACTACTCAGATGAGAAAAGGGACCTTGGATTTCTCGGTGCTTTTGATTATTTCTAGAGGTAAAGCTTACTCCTCGACAATTATAGAAAGCCTTATGAGGGCAGATATGATTGTTGTAGAAGGGACGCTTTATCCTTTATTAAGCAGGCTTAGAAAAAATGCATTATTAGACTATACCTGGGAGGAGTCAAAAAATGGTCCACCTAGAAAATATTATTCATTAACTAAAAAAGGAAGAGAAACACTTACTAATTTAATTATGGCGTGGGGAGATATAGAGTCTTCCATTAAAACCCTAATAAAAGACTATGAAAAAAGTAATTAACATAACAATTGGAAATATCGTATTTCTTATTGAAGAGGATGCATATAAAAAACTAGATAATTACCTATCTGAAATCAGAGATTATTTTTCTGGCGAAGATGGTGAGGATATTTTGGATGACATAGAAAATAGCATTTCTGAGAAATTTGCAGCTAAAGGCATGGATGTTAAGAATGCGATCAAAGTATCTAACGTGGAAGAGATGATATCACTCATGGGGACAGTTAAAGAGTTAACCGGGGATTATGACTCATCAGAGCCTGTAGATGATAAGTCTTATGGATCAAAGAGGTTGTATAGAGATGCAGATGACGTGATTATCGGAGGAGTGGCTTCTGGTATAGCTAAGTACTTTGGAGTGGATCCTGTTATCACAAGAATACTATTCGTATTATTTGGAGTGTTTGGTGGCTTCGGTATACCCGCGTACATTTTACTTTGGATTATTGTACCTGTAGCAGATACTTCTAGTAAAAAAATTGAAATGAAAGGTGGTAAGGCCACCATCTCAGAAATTGAAACTTTTGTTAAAGGAAAGATTGATGAAGTTCCAGAAGGTAAATGGAAAAAGTTTTTTTCGTTACCATTTATGATTCTAAAGAAAATCTTTAGTTTCGTGTTTAATTTGATAAAGAAAACAGGTCCACTTTTGTCTGGGATAATTGGTGGATCCATTGCTCTTGCCTCGCTTGTTGCAATCTTCGGATTTTCAATAGCCTATGTTGCGCTAATCTCAGGTGGTGGAAATGCAGACCCAGTTATTTCAGCTGTGACGGGTGTACTTTCTACGGGGGCTTTGGGTGTGGCAACAATGATAAGTCTGTACTTACTAGTTCTTGTTCCTCTGTTGGCGTTAGTCTTTTTCGGAGTACTTCTTATTAGAAGAAAGAAGGCTCTTGGTTGGATTGGGGCTTCAGTTCTTTTCGTTGTTTGGTTTATATCGGCAAACATAGTTTCAGCTGCAGCGCTTACAAGTATCGACGACATCCGGTTAGGAGTTGATAGAGCTCAGCAAGAGGTAAAAGCTTCATATGCTGAAGAAATATACGATGAAATAGCCGCATTTAGCTCTGTAGATATTTCAAATAATGCAGAAGTAAGGTTTATTAAAGGGGAGGAGCACTTGGTTGTTGTGGAGGGTTCAGAGCGGGCTTTGGAAGCTTTGCGTGTCGAGAGTAATGAAGGAGATCTTCGTATATATAGAGATCAAGACTTCTATATTTGCATATTATATTGTTCAGATATTTTTTCAAAAACAATCATTACTGTCACTACCCCAGAATTAGAAAGTATTACTCTCTCTGGGAATGTAAATGGTAGTATGGACAGGTTTGAATCAGAAAATTTCTCTGCTAGATTCTCTGGGAACGCCATTTTTGATATAGATGTTATTTCACAGAATCTAGACGTGAGAGTTATCGGTTCAGGAAAAATTGGACTAAGAGGTTCTACTGAAAATCTTTCATTGAGACTTTCCGGCTCATCAAAAATAGACGCCTTGAACATGGTGATAAAGAATGCACTTGTTAAATCTTCAGGCTCAGCGAATGTAGATCTCTCTGTTGAGAATACCCTAGATGTTCGAACTTCAGGGTCTACAAAGGTTGGTTACGTTGATATCGGTGATGTTGTTATTACAAAGAGGATTACTGGCTCAGGTTCTGTTTATGAATTCACACCAGAGTAGTATTTCTATATTTGTACTGAATAATATAAAAAATGTTATAATGAAAATGTAGTTACTAAAACTAATCAAAAAATAAAATGGCAAAAGGAAATAACTCGCAAAGAAAGGAGATAAAAAAACCAAAAAAACCAAAGAAGTAAATATAAAAACAGCAGATCATACTGCTGTTTTTATTTACGTTTTTTTAAAATTAAGTAGCTCATAACTGTGTTTACCATGACCATTACCACGGAATGAAGCACTGTTGCTATATTGTATGCTTCAAGAGAAAACAAGGCTAAACCATGTCTGGCGGCATTCATGCTGTATAGAATATGACGCTCTGTTTCTGGATGAGCCTTTGTTTTTCTGAGTGTTGGTATAAAGGCAACTAGATCAATTGATACAACAATGATCACTGATATTGTCGGATCATTTGTAAGAAACCAAGGTATCAAGCCAAGAAGGGCTATAACAAGGAATATAGTATCTTTTCTGTGTACGTGCTTGAAACCATACCGCAGAGAAAAAAGAAAAATAATTATTGTAAATATTTCAGAAGCCCCTGTTGGTATGGCTCCAACTCCGGCACCCTTAGCAATCTGACCGAAAAAAGTAACAGCAGAAACAATAGACCAGACTAGCCATGTGTATGGATGGGGAATAACTTGTTTCCTAAAAACACTGATTAGGTAAGGTACATTACCTATAATAGCCATCCCAGCGGCAATAATAGCGACAATGGTCTTTGTTGTAAGCATTCATAAATTATATCAGCTTAGGTAACATTATATAATGATTTTTATTGGAAATAAGGTAAAATATACTCATGATAAATCTTAAAAATTACATAGAATACATACAGGATAATCCAAACAATTATTGGTTCAGGAGAAAGATTTTTGGATGGGGGTGGACACCTGCTAGATGGCAGGGCTGGTTGGTTACAATTATTGTTTTTGGTTATATTGTATATCAGTCAATTATCTTAGAATCGCAAAGTATTGAGCCTTCGGGAGATCAAGTCTTGGGATTACTTATAAAGGTGCTCATTTCTATTTCTATTTTTAGTTTCATTGCATATAAAAAAGGCGAAAAGCCCAAATGGCAATGGGGTATTCCAGATAAAAATAAGGTAAAATAAGTCTTATGAAAGAAGAATTTCCAAAAAACACTAAAAATAACCCTCTTATGTTTGAGGCCAAAGAAGGCATTGAATTTGCTAAGGAGAATATTGATCGGATAAAAACTCAACTAGAAGAAGATGTTGAGTATCTTAGAGATATGTTGGTTCATTTAAGAGAAAGGCGGGAGCAGTTATCTTTAATGATTGAGCAAAAAGAATGGATCGAAGAAAATAAAGAAGAGGGATTTAATATGACAGGCTACGATAATCTTGATGTAGAAAAAGCCAGAAAAGATCTAAATGAAACAAAAGAAATAATCCAAAAAATTAGAGACTCTATGAAAGAGAGCGACTCATACAGGAAAGAGTTTGAGTCTCAGATTGAGGAGTTTGAGGAAATAAATAAAGAATTTAAGGAAAGACTGCTCAAGATAAGCCCTGAAAGGTTAAATTAATTATGATAAGTATTCTTACTATAAATGTAGCACTTATAACAGTCTCTTTTTTTGGAGTTCCTGTTTTTTCTTTTGAGAGTGGTGCCAAGGATAGATACAAAAAGCTTGTTGATTATTTATTGCAAAACCCAAATGATCTGGTGACACTTCAAGAAGTATCTCCATATTGGAGTAGTAGGCTTATAAAAGATATAAAAAGTGCATATCCGTATTCAGCCAAATACTCTACACCTAAAATAATACCCACAGAGATGCTTGTTTTATCTAAGCATCCTATCAAAGATTGCACTTTTGAAAAATTCAAAATTAATACAAGACTAGAAATGACTTTTATTCAAAAAGGTATGCTATCTTGTTTTCTCGAAGTAAATGATCAAGAGCTTGTTGTGGTTACGACTCATCTGGTGGCTCTAGGATGGTTTGAGAATTCTCATGAGTCTCATGTTGAAGACATAAGGAATAGTCAGATAAACCAAATAGTTAAAAATGTAGAATATTTAATAGAGGAGCATCCAGAAAGACTTGTCGTCGTAACTGGAGATTTTAACGCTGGACCAGAGTCTTCTGCAAAAAACTATGAGTTGCTTCTTGAGAATTTTGTAGATGTTTTTATTTGGGATGAAGGTAATCATGGAAAGAATAAAATTCAGTACACCTGGATTCCTGGATATGATGATAACTTTGTTGCTGAAAGAGTTTTCAAGGATAGCCCTCCAGAGAGAATAGATATGATTTTAATACCTAAATCTCAAGAACATCTTCTTAGTAAAAGTGACAACTCTGGCATTGTTCAGAATGACTTCTCTGATCATGAGGGCATGGAATCTACAATAAACTTTGAATAGTATGGATTATCACACATATATTGTTAAATGCTCAGATGGCACTTTTTACACAGGAATTGCAATAGATTTGAATAAGCGTATTGCTGAACACAATGGAGAAGGGGATCTGGGTTCAAAGTACACCAGGGCAAGACGCCCTGTCACACTAGTCTATTCTACTGCTTTCCCAGACAGATCATCAGCTATGAAAGAAGAGTTTAGGATAAAACAGTTGTCTAGGGCTGGAAAAGAGGCACTAGTCGCAGGCTCAGAATAGATTTGACAAAGACCGAAAAGACTTGCTTATTTATGATTAATCTATATACTCTTTTATATGAGCGATTACAACAATAGAGGAGGAGGAAGTTTTGGGGGAAATAAAGGTGGAGACCGTGGAGGTTCTCGCGGTGGTTATGGTGGCGACCGAGGGGGAAACCGAGGTGGAGATAGAAGAAGTGATCGAGGTGGCTATGGAGCCCCAACTATGCACAAGGCAAAGTGTGATGGATGTGGTAATACCGCAGAACTTCCATTTAAGCCAACAGGAGATAAACCAGTCTTCTGTAGCGCATGCTTTAGTGCAAAACGAGAAGAGTCAGGTGGAGGTGATCGAAGAGATTCACGCGGTGGAGACAGAAGAGATGGTCGTGGTGGAGATAGAAAGCCATCATTTGGTGGAGAAAGACGAAATGATCGAGATCGACGACCAGCAGGACCGGACGTTAGTGGTCTAGCTCAAAAAGTTGATGCGTTGCATGCAAAGATGGATAAAATTCTAAAATCATTAAATCTTCCAACAGAGGATGCTCATGAATCTGAAACAGTATTCCGAGCAGCCAAAGAGTCTGTAGAGCCAAAGAAAGCTAAGGTTAAGACCGTAAAAGAAGATGATCTTAAAAAAGCTGTAGCTAAAGTTTCAGCTAAAAAGATTGAACTTAAAAAGGTTGCAAAGAAAGTTGCTAAAAAAGCAGCACCTAAGAAGGCTGTAAAGAAAGCGGCTAAAAAAACAGTTAAGAAAGCTGTAAAAAAGGTAGCAAAGAAAAAAGCTAAAAAATAGTTAATATGAAAAATCGCCTGAAGGGTGATTTTTTGATAGGTGCAGCTATTCTGCTTTACTATAAGCCAATAATGGGTTATTCTAATCACCATGTCAGGAAACGGAAGTATCGTAAAATTTGATGAAGTAACCTTTAACTTCGGAGTGAATAAGCCCATTATGAATGAGGCTAGTTTTTCGCTTCGGAGAGGCTCAAAAGTGACCCTGATGGGACAGAATGGTGCTGGAAAGAGTACTTTGTTTAAGTTACTTACTGGTTCCTTAGAACCCGAAGAGGGGCGTATTATTACAGATTCTAAGCTATCAATAGCTTTATCAAGACAGGTAATTCCAAGGGAAGAACTAGAGCTTACCACTAGAGAATTTTTCCAAAAGGTTTTTAAAGAGAAAGTTTATGATTTGGATCCTAGAATCAAAGAAACTCTGGAGATAGTAAATTTACCCTTAGAGGATTATGACAGAAAAATTAAGGATTTTTCTGGTGGTCAACAAGCTAGACTTCTCTTAGCCTCTGCTCTTATTCAGAAGCCAGACCTGCTTCTTTTAGACGAGCCAACAAATAATTTAGATCATGCCGGAATAAGTCATTTGACTGATTTTCTAAGAACTTATGACAAAACTGTTGTTGTTATTTCCCATGATGCTGAATTTCTTAACGCCTTTACCGAAGGAGTTTTATATTTAGATGTATTCACAAAAAAAATTGATAGTTATGTTGGTGACTATTTTGATGTAATAAAGCAAATTGAAATAAGGGTAGAAAAAGAAAGAAGGCTAAACGCTCGAATGGATAAAAGTATTCAAGAGAAAAAGGATAAGGCAAACTTCTTTGCAAACAAAGGAGGTCGCTTGCGTGCTGTGGCTAAGCAGATGAGGGAAGTGGCTGCTGAAGCAGAAGCAAACAAAGTAGATGGTCACAGAGAAGACAAGACAATCCGCCCATTTACCATTCCTGTACAAGCAGACCTAGGTGGTGAGCTCTTTAAACTTGAATCATTTGAAAGATTGAAAAACGGAAAAGTTCAAGTAAAGAAGGCTGATGTATCTCTTAGAAAGGGTGATAGGCTACTTCTTGCTGGACCAAATGGAATTGGTAAGAGCACACTCCTGGAGTCTCTGGCGACAGGAAAAGCTAGCGGGGTAACTATCACAGATGGAGTTGAGATTGGTTACTACCGACAAGATTTTTCTACACTAAACTTTGAAGATACTGTCTTTGAATCTCTTTCTGAAATTATGGACAGGGTGGATGAGCAAGCTCTTAGAAGTATGGCCGCAGGGTTCCTTATCACAGGGGATATGATGTATACAAAAATTGGATCACTTTCTGAAGGGCAAAAAGGTCTCGTAGCTTTTGCAAGGCTTGTTCTACAAAAACCAGGGCTTCTAATTATGGACGAGCCAACAAACCATATAAATTTTCGACATCTACCCGTTATCGCAGAAGCCTTAGATAAATATGAGGGAGCCATGATAGTTGTTTCCCATGTTCCAGAATTTTTAAAACAAATTCATATAAATCAGACGTTGAATTTAGATAAAAAATAAAAAAACACCAATCTAATATTGGTGTTTTTCTTTAGAGTAATTTACTCTTCCTCAGAGTTTTTAATAGCTTCATTCTTTGCTTGGTGTACGTCATGTGGCTGAGCTACTCCATATTCATCAGTCTTTATATGATCAGCATAATCACCATAGACATCCTTACTAGCATCTACTGGCCCTGTGTGTACTAAATTTTCATCGCTAGAATTAACTTCTTCTTTAGGCGCATCTTCTTTTGGAGCGCTATTAAACATTCTAAATATTCCCATATAAATTTATTTGATTAATTGTAATGTATTTTAATTATACTAAATAGATACTATGTGGCAACGAATACTCATATTATTGACAAAATAGCCCAATTTACGTAATATCACTAAGAAATAAAGAAAAATAAAAGATGAGTAAAGTTAAAAACCCAAAAGAAAAGTTTGCATTTCTAAAAAAACAACTTAAAGAATTAGGTTTTTCTAGAGAGACAAGGCAGATGTGGAAATTGTATCAGAAGCAGTTTGGTGTAGAATTTTCAGACGCTGCGCACGTTTCTCATACAAAGAACACTGTGAGTTTTATTTTTGAAATTAAGGGGTATCAGATCGTTGTAAGGACTACATACGATCCATCGTTAAAAGATTTCTCAGAAAAAGGAAGTCTCTACATTGTTGTACGCAGAAACTCAGGGGGTATTTTTTATCGTCAGATTCACCGCAAAGGTAATTTCCAATACAAAGTTATTCGATTTGTTAGAGAGCTGATTAAGCAGTTAAAAGTTCGACCGCTTGGTTCAGACAATAAGCCAATGCTTCTAGAGAGAACTTCGTATGGAAACCTGGGCTGGAAATCTGCAGACGGATCTGAAAAAAGAGATTTCTTTGTTGGTTCACCAAAAGAGATTATTGATCTAATAAAAGCGAAGGATTATTACGATAAATTTGGTGCCAAGAATAGAGGTGTTAAAAAACGCCTTCGAACATTTAAAAAAACCTCAAGAGTGAGAACTCCTGAGAATGTAGACTAAGAATTATTTATTCTGGAAGACCACTATGTCATAGTGGTCTTTTTAATTGACCAACAAAAGATATGTGTTAATCTGAGCTTAAGTTTAAATGAACCTTAAATCTATTTAAAATGAGTTATTCAGATATACCTAAGATTGTTATCACAGGAGGACCTTGTTCTGGAAAGACAACGTTTCTTTCTCAGATTGGAGAAGATTTGCTTTCAAAAGGAATTCATCCATTTTTTGTCCCTGAAGCTGCTACAATGGTTATTCAGGGAGGAGTTTCTCCTAGTCTGGTGAGCCCTCCATTTTTTCAGAGGAAGATTGCCCAGCTTCAAAAATACAATGAAGACTTCTTTAATAGTCTTGCGGAGCATTCTAATCTAGAAAAAGATCTTCGCAAGGTTATACTCTGCGACAGAGGAGTCCTAGATGGTGCTGCATACGTGAACTCTATCGAGGGCTCACTGGTTTATTTCCAAAGGAGTATCTTGTTGGATGAAATTCATGGGATAGGTCTTGGTGTTGAAGAGGTTCGGGCACGATATGAAGGTGTTATACATCTGACAACTGCCGCAAACGGAGCTGAAGAGTTTTACACTCTTGCAAACAACTCCGCTCGAACAGAAACTTTGGAAGAGGCTAGAATCCTTGACGAGAAGATCAAAGAGGCTTGGTTAGGTCATGGCCACATATCTGTTGTCTCTAATATTCAAGACGGAGAATCTATTTCCTTTGAGGAAAAGAAGAGAATCGCCAGAGAGAAAATTTTTTCAATTTTAGGAATTCCTGTTCCGATAGAGATCGAAGATAAATATATTCTTCGGGATTTTGATCCAGGTATCATTCCTGTTTCATATCAAAAGATTGGAATCTCTCAGACATACTTAAATCCTGTTGATTTTGGATGGGAAGAAAGAGTCCGAGAAAGATCTTGGCATGGTTATAGGTCCTATTACCATACGAAAAAGAGAAAGGACTCTAGATCTGGTGGGAGATTTGAAGTGGAAAGAACAGTGTCCCTTAAAGAGTACTTAAATCTTCTGGAAAGATCTGACCCTAGCAGGGATGCCATTTTGAAAGATAGATACTGTTTCCTGTTTGGAGATCAATACTTTGAAGTAGACCAAATGCTTGGTCGTCATCTTGGTAAATATTATCTTGAAAGAGAAAAGACAAGTATTAATGAATCAACTCAATTACCTGATTTTCTTCATATAGAAAGGCAGGTAACAGGAGACCCTCTTCATAGTATGGGTCACTTGTCCCTTATAAATTAAAAAAAGAACCATCCTTTGGGTGGTTTTTTTAATATTGTGATAGTATAAAAAATATGGAAACAAAAGATGCATTTGGAAACGTCCTTGAAAACGGGGACTCAGTACAGCTTACAAAAGAATTAAAAGTAAAAGGAGCAAAGGTTACCTTAAAAAAAGGAACATCTATTAAGAGTATTAGGTTAACAGACAATCCTGAGGAGGTAGA
>Ga0100402_1000789_pt1 | contig 37180 bp, 27 predicted proteins | sample CryGeyme20150102_FD_80419 | JGI IMG/M metagenome (GOLD analysis project Ga0100402, IMG submission 80419) | Groundwater microbial communities from Crystal Geyser aquifers in Utah, USA - Crystal Geyser metaG 2015-0102 | ecosystem: Environmental > Aquatic > Deep subsurface > Groundwater | place...
CGTATCCGATTTCTCCCAATGTGTTCCTGTTTCTGAGTGGGAGACAGGATGGGGCATTTCGGGTCATTCCGGTGACGTCGGATTCGGGTCTCCTTGTCTCACGTTCCCTTCGGCTGGCTCTGAGAACTCCGATTTTTAGCTTGTGACTTTTTATCTCTGACACCGATGCCTGCTGGAAGATCTTCAACACACTAAATAAAGAAAAACGATTCTGCCTATCAACCAGTGTTTATTCTTATATTTTATTTCAATTTGTTTATTCTTATATTTTATTTCAATTTAATCATAAAAGTCACTGACGTTCTAAACGATGAAGACCGTGTTGATTTCCTTCCTAAGTTTGAGCTTGAGTGTTTCGGCTTTTACTCCTGCGAATCGCCGTATTGCCAAGCAGCGACCATCAATGCTCCATGCGAACAGTAACAACTACAAAATGCCAGATTTTGATACGGGCAATCTGAAAATGCCAGAAGTAATAGTTACACCCGATACGCCAGATCTCAGCAATTTCGACCTGATGAAAGCTATTGGACTTCCTGCCGAAACTGTCCCATTTGTTTTTAGCGGATTGGCCTTATTGTTGGCAATTGCCCTGAGACAAGCTGGCATTGAAGAAGGGAAAAAAGTTGTTATTGAAGACATTATCAAAGGAGATATGGACCCCAATGAGGTGCGTAACTGTCTTTTCTTTTTCTCTGTCGAGTATTGGCCGTGGGAGAACTTTTTGTTCTGAAAAATGTACTTACATCCTGAACATTTAATGGATTATAGATTATCAAAGAAGCTGAAGAGAAAGCAAAAGCGAGAGCAGCTGCCAAAGCAGCGAATGAGGCAGAGGAAAAACGCCTGGCTGAGGAACGAGCTGCAGCAATCAAGGCAGAAATGGAGGCCAAGGAAGCCCAGCGCCTCAAGTTAGAACAGGAGAGAATAGACGCCGCAGCTGCTCGCCAAGCCGAAGTAAAGAAAAAGGAAAATGCACGACTTGCTAGAGAAGCTGAAATAAAGGCCGGCTTGGAAGCCAAGACAAAGAAGCAAGAAGAAGAAATCGTAGCTGAAATAAAGGCTAAAGAAATGAAAGCGACTCTAGAAGCACAACGACGAGCCGAGGAAAAGGCTCGCAAGGAACAAGAGGAAGCTGAACGTGAAATCCAAGAGCAACTCGCCAGGGAACAGAGAGCCAAAAAAGAGGCCGAGGAAGCTGAAACAGCCAGAGTCAAAGAAATTGCAGCTAAGCGACAAGCAGAAACGGAAGAAAAAGAGAGAGTCAAACGGCTCGAGGCCCAGGTAAAAAGCCTAGAAGCTCAATTGAAGCGCGCCACATTAAACATTGCTGAGGCTACAGAGGAACTGGGCTTGACTTCAAATCGCCACACGACAACTCCTTCCCAACACAATCAAGACCCTTCCAAGGTTAAGGCATCCCCACTAGCAAGAGTTATGGCAAAAGAGCGAGGCATCAATATTGCAGATGTTCCTGGTACCGGTCCCAATGGTAAAGTTGTTGCTTCTGACATTGAATTCTTTCGACTTTAAATCAGAGAGAGAGAGAGATGTCGTCTACAAAAATGATGTGCCTCGGTGGAAATGGGAGATCGCCCCGCGCACGTCAAGATTATCAGTGAGCAATGGTAAAAAACAATAAACCGATCTTCATGAAGAATGGGGACAGAAAAGGACTGAAAAGCAACTTTATCATGAGAAGAATTTGCATACGACTATTTCCGTTTACGCAAGAGTGTTGTCTTTAGGTAGCGAACGGGACACGTACCGAGTAAAAATGTTGCCGCCAGGCAGTTTGGTGAAATGCTAAGGTGTAGAAAGCGATTTGGATGTCGTGATGCCGTAATTGTTGCCATGTGAGAGGGTTATAATAATGTTACTGTTACAAATGTTACGCGTAGCGACTGAACATTAATAGCATGTATAAAGTTTGATTCCGCAGCTTTGTAGTTACGAGTGCCTGTAGTGGATTCACAGGAACAGCAACAAATATCAAATCCACGAACTCAAATCGACTCGACATTATGGCCACAAATTTTCCCCATTCATAGTTTCCCTTTTATTGCTTGAGTATTGGGCGACCAAGGAAAAAGACTAAGACCAATTCTGGATGATCGGTATTACGATGGAAATTATTATGCTCGGCATTTTCTCGTTTTTCAATGCATCGAGAATAGACTCGCTTTTCTGCGTTGGACAGAGTCGCTGCCGGCATATCAACGGAGGAAAATTGAGTTCCTGTTGATTTTTCTTCGTTTCAACAGAGCTTACGTTCCCTTTCTTCGAATTTTCTTCCTGTTTTTTCTCTTGTTGTGTATGCGCCCTTTCGAGGTGTTGATGGGCCCTGGCTTGGCTTGTCTAACTCATGATTCGCCCGCAAAGCTTCCAAACATTGGCGGTAAGTTTGGAGTGTAGCCTCCATATCTTTCTCAGGCGGGGAAATGATGGTCGACTGTTTTGGTGGTGTTGGTGTTGATGGTGTTGATGGTGTTGCTGCTGATGGTGTTATGAGACATGACGAATAGACTTGTATCTTTTGTTTTTGCAGGCGCAAGTTAGTAAGGGACGTATGTAAAAACCGAAAGAACTCGAGCTATCTGGATGTGCTGTGCTGTGCTGTGTTTATTCTTGAGCAATGATTTAAAAAGCAATGATTTCAGAATCTCATCTACAATAGGTGTGCGACAATTCAATTGCGGAGAGTCACATTTTCGAGTGCGCCAGAATATTTCGAATCAATAAATCTCAGACTTCACTAGGTCCAGTTTAAGGAGCCAACTGTCGTTGTCGATTTAAGAAGCAGGACGCCCTCTTATGAATGCCAGCTCTTCGAGGGAAGACGGCGGCGGGACAACAGGCAAGCCAGGATTATTTAAAGCATCGGAGACGCAGACAACGAATAATGCCCCAGTTTCTGCCGCAGTGCATAACTGCCTGGAAAGTCGCAATCGAGCGTTCTAGCTGATCTTACGATAGCAGTGCTGCATCTCGCTGAAATTCTCTTGAAGTTATATCCGATGCACCAGGACCTACCGGTACCAGTACCCTTTGCGTCTACTAGTAGTAGGCCTTTCGCGTTTTAGGCTTGACCTAGTTGGGTGACGGTGCAATTCGTCCAACGAAAATGTGGAAGCAGATCATAGTAGTAGCGACAAGTGAATTTACAATTCCGAATGACGCTCACTATTTGCTCAACAGTTGCCAAACACCTGCAATACTGCGGGTTTGATGCACTAGGTCGCTTCGGGAGCCTGCAGCTATAATATCAAAACGTATATCTATACGCCTTGATTAATTTCTCGCAAGCTCCTAGAAACACCTTTTCTCTACTGAGACACAGTGCAATCGCACATCAGTCACGGTTCATCCATTCTTTTGGCTTTTTTGCAGTACGCATAGAACTCAAAAAATAATAATATTACAAAACATCAATTATAAAATAATAATCATTGATCATGTCTATTTATTACGATCATCAATCCATCTCTATCAAGAGTCAACAATTTATCCAACAGCAGAAAATGCACCAGCTGAGAAAGTCCTACTATACGTGCAACAACCGCAGTGCTCTGGCTATGGTAGGCTTGCATTCCTATCGACGCACTCCTGTGGTTGCCCCAATTCAGGCCATCCATTCTTCCTTGCTTTGCAATCATACCCTGGCCCTTCTACACAATCGTCAAATTCAGGATGCTCAGCAACAAACTTCTCGCTTTCAAGTGATTGATCGTCTCTTGCAGCAACAGCAGAAGCAGAAGCAGCAGCGAGAGCAGCTAGCTCAATGGAGCTTCGCTACTGCCAACTCCAAAAGGATGGAACCATCAAAATATGACGTACTATTGGGGCGAGGAGGAAGAAGCAATCATCATAGTGGTAATAAACGGTACCGACAATTGATTCGTATGCATCGTGGCGCGTACAAGGACTTGGTAAAGTACGAAAAAACGCGGCTCAGTATATCCATTGTGAGAGCGATTCATGATTTGGGTGGACAGTTCTTGGAGTACCATGGCGAAGGAAAACCTGGGTACTATGAAGTCGTGCCTTTCAAGAAAGCTGTCGAAAAGACATCACAGTGCCTCCGAGAAAATCGGACTGTTACCAAAGCAGCAGCTGCAACCGCCGCTACTGCGTTGCTACAGCTCAATCGGAGCGAAAAACATGGCTTACACGACTGCCTCCAGAGGACTAATAAATAAATGAACGAACAACACTAACACTACAAGCAATGCAGTACCATGCTGCATTAGCCGAAAATAAAGTAGTAGCTGCAAATACTTGTTGAACATTTTCCCTTTAACTGCTCACCTTAGCTCGATACGTACTTAGTGGCATGTAGGAGAGACATTGACCATCCATTGGACACCGAAGTCAAAGGCCACTGTATCGCTACCATCATCATCTCCTTCATAGATGAAGAGTTTAATAGACTGCAAATTAAAAACTCCTGGACAAGAAATGACGGCTTTTAGGGGGAGGACCAGCTCTTGGCTGCCGTCCAAGGTCCATCTTAGCGACTGGGCGCCTACAAAATCAAAGTACTTGGGTTGAACGATTTCCACGCGAAATTTGACGGGGGACTGGACCAATTGATTGCGAAGAGTCACTCGGAACGGAATCGTCTGATTTAGCAAGAAAGCAAGCAAGTCCGGATTGTGAGCAACACTTCAGAGAAGGTAGATAGAAATCACCAGTAGGACGACGACGTTACAAATGCCTTACCACTCCACCGGTTGAAAAATCATGCTCGACTGTCGAAGGGTGGCTGGCCGAAATAGTAATAGGACAATCATTTGTCGTGAGGGTGGGCCGCACCAAGACAGAAGACAAGAGGTGTTCACCGACAACACGGGCATTTCCACCACCTGTAGCTCCACTCATCTCCGCAGACCAAGAACACACCAGGTTGACAGTAGACAAGCTGCGTTCCACAGGAAATAGCTTGGAGATAGAAGTCGGATGAGCAGCACCGATTTCAACGTTTTCCAAATCATCGCCGCCAGGCAGTCCACTTTCCTGGGTTTTCAGCCCCTGTCCACGATTGGCTCTACGGATCTGAGAAATCGACTCTGGATGCTGATCTTCCTTGTCCTTAGCCGATTGAGCTCGCAGCAACTCAATTTGGTGGGCCTTCCATGTGTTCTCAAACTTCGAGCATGTCTTTTCGAGGCAGAGATAATCAATGCTGAAGGAAAGCGATCCTTCAACTGAAGTAATCGCGCCCTCCGTAAATGGGCATTCGCTCAGCAGACATGCATTGGTTTTCCGCTCGAGAGGAACAAGCCGATAGTGCAACGTCACTCGCTCTCGCCAATCAACGGCTACTCTAGCGGACCCATCACCGCTCAAAAATTGTCCAGGCATGCGTTCCAAGCGATACTGACGGCTGAACAAGTTGAGCTTTTCCAAGTTAATGGTGACACCACTGGGGCGATCGTTCCGGTGGTTGGACACTTCTACTGTAAGGACGTACTCCGATTTGTGAAAAGTGAAGGGCAAAACTGATGCTGACAATGACAAGGAAGGGTAAACGGGCACTTGACGCAGTCGTTTCAGCCATCGATGTGGCCTGCTACTACCAGACGTTGAAGACGAAGTGTCCAACTCATACCGGTACAGCATGTAAAAATCATGTGTTCCGCCACATGCACTCGCCTTAATTCGAATGGCAACATCCACTGTTTCACCCGGTTGGATGGAACCTTGCCTCTGTAGCTGTGATCCGTGAATAGGCAGCTTCATCAAGGTACCAGTGGGACCTACGCAACATGACTTGGCATTGTTTTCCAGCAAAATCGATTTTGATTCGGTAGTATTCTCTTTGTCCAGAGTGGGATTGTCATTGGCTGGGATACTGATCCACGGTAAATTAGTCTTGAGAGTTACATTTGTGGCTGGGGCCGTGCCAATGTTGGACAAACGCAGGATCCAATCTCCTGTTTGTCCTTGCAAAAGATGGTCCTCTCCGGCCTGATTATTTGATCGCATTACACATGCAGTCAAGCATGGCATATCGTCTTGAATAGTTGATTGCAACAAGACAGACTTAGCGCGTACACGATTGGCTCGATTTTCTCTCGTGGTGTGAAGGAGAGGTCCTTGCACATTGAAGGGATGGTAAAGCCATACGTCATCGAACAGTCGGCTCCGAACGCCCAAAATTGCTAGACTTCCCTCTACCAAAGGGCAAATGCTCAATGAAACCGTGGAAGTTCCTTGCTCTTCCAAGTCCAAGCTCTGCTTGCTCACAACAAAGTAAGGTGTATCAACATCCTCTCCTGCAGTCCAACTCTTGCTTTCACTGTCACTGGCGGGCGAAAGCCGGGAAAATTCTGCGACGTGAAAAGCAAGATCAGAGCTTTTAAACATCCATGGCTTCCGTTCTGTTCCTGACGCCGTAATTTTGATTGACTCGTGGTTGGTAAAGACCCGTCCATCCTTACTCGTAATCTTCGCTACCAACTGCATATCGCTCATATCCACCGGAATGCTTAAGGGGTTCGTCATAGTAAATTGAACTCGCAGCGGTTCACCTCTGGCCCGCGTTGGCGGCTTTTCTCCCTTGTAGCTGCTCGATCGCTTAAATCGCTCTTGCAAAATCTGAGCTTGCTTGGCCTTGTCAATCTGCGCAATAACTCTTCGAATGTCAGTGTCTTGAATTTTGGAGAGCGCTTTGGTGATAACTTCATCGTCCGTAAACTGATCTTTCGAAACATCATAAGCCTTTAGTTCAGCTGCTGTCGTCAACTGCAATTCGTTCCACACATCCTCTGACCCTTTTCCTAGTTTTCCTATTGAGGAAGGAGCACTAGTAGATCCAGAATCGTCTTCTGGGGTTACCACTATGATGGAGTTATCATCGATTGTTGGTAGGCGTACCCGCGGTAGTTCTAATACACGGTGCGCACCCTTTGTAAATTCAATCACTCTAACAATGCTATCGAGACGCTCCTGACGGTATCGGTCTCGCGCTATATTCGATAATTCGGAAGGAGCTGCCATGCGGTCGGCACCAACCAAGGCCTTTTTGGAATGCTCATTGCAAATGAAAAGTAAATTGTTGACAAATTTTTGCTGCGATTTGACAGAGACACTTCCACCACTTGGAATGCCAACCAACTTCGCATACAGTTGCACCGACACAGACATACGTCCCATTGCGTACAATTGCGCCGCAAGAGCAGATCGCAAATGATTGTGCAATTCGCTCCAAGGTTTGTCTCGGTACAAGTACAGCGCCGACGTGAAGCAGCGAAAGGCGTGAGAGTCTTGTTGTGCGGTTCTGAACATATGACCACTCATGAGCATATGGAAAGCGTATTTTCGATGCATGTTGGCGTGAAAGTATTGTGCCGAAGATTGCTCCAGTAGAACAGCCGCGCCCAACGACGTTTCGTGACTGGAAGCACTCGCCAAGAGGTCGGCCACTTCTAAGTGCCGTCCTGACAAAATTGTGTCCGATGTAGACGCCAACCACAAACAAAGACGCGTGGCGCACAGTGTAGCATGGGCTGCTGTATCCGCCCGCAGATTTTTATTCTGGCCCGCTAGGGCTGGTCGTTCGTCTTCAGCGGCTTTGGAATACGCAAGTAAAGCCGTTTCAATGTGACTAACAATATCCCTGGCACGGCTGTAAGGATCCAAAAAATACATGCAAATAGCCATCATCTCTTGGATCGATGCATAATGCATCATGGCCTTGTCGTGTTTGTAATCATCTCGAATCAACCTGTACATGGCGAGAGCGGCATCAAAATCCTTGACCAAGAAGAGCGTATCAGCCAGCAACCGAGTTTGACTTTCGATACTATCGTATCGATACGCCACCTCGCTTGTAGCTTTACTAACCGTTTCTTCGGGGTTTGATTCTTTGGGTTTGCGCCAAAAAGATTTGAACACGTTCTTGACGCCTTTCTTCTTTTCGCTAACAAATACGTTTAAATCCGCCATTCGTTTTTCCAAAGCAGGCAAAACACTCGACAATGTCAGAGATTCCAAATACTGTCGTAATACTACTCGATCGGAATGGGACAAGCAATTGCCACACTGTCCACCACCACCCCATTCGTCCACTGTTTCTTCGCGACTCAATTGGAGTGCTGTTTGGGGCTGTATCCCATTGATTCGAACAACGCTTGCATTGGGACCAAAATGCCGTTGTAAGCTGGAACGCAACCCAGCCTCGTTCCAATCGCGGGGTCCTTCAACCGTATCGTGCAGCACCAGGGCTTCTTGTCGCATCCCCTCGGGATCCATCAAGCCATTTTGAAAACAGTGGGGCAAATAATGACGAGATCCCAATTCGCGCAAACACTCGATCAGTGGCGAGATTTCTTGTGTCGTGCATATCAATAGGCATACCGGTGGGCACGATATCAAGTCGTGCGGCATTTGATCGGTCGAAGCATCCAACGCATGCCGGTATCGGAGTGCCCACGGAATATTGCTGGGACTCGTCAAGGCAAAGGCGTCCTTAACGACTTGCGCCTGTTCCCGTTGTCGCATTTCGTAGTTGCTCATGTAATCGTACGAATGTTCTTCTCGGGGATCTTGCAACAGACCATCAATCTGTTCTTCCAACAAGTTCAATTCTTCTGCCAAATTTCCATCTTGGGGTTGCAACTGAGCTTGTTGTTGCAACAAATCTTGTGCCAGCTCCGGTTCCATGGGTACCGCCAACTCGGCGGGTGTTACAAATCGTAACGGAACATCCTTCCACTGCAAATGCAAAGATTTATTGGCAATGCTGCGAAAGGGTGGAATCTGACGTTGCGCATAGTCCGGCAAGGACCGACCCAATCCTTGGAACAGATCCACCAAACGCAATTGATTCTTCCATGCCATTTTATGTGCCGATTCTGTTCCCAATACCAAAATAGGAATGTACGATTGACGATCCGCCAAGAAACGAGTATTTTGTGGAGCAAACGTTGTCAAGGGAATGGCTGGTGGTTCTTGTGTGGGTGGACTGTACGAGGACAACCACGGTGACGTTGCAGCAGCATTGATATTGTTGTTGTTGTTGTTGTTGTTGCTAGCAGAGGTCGTTTTTAGAGGAGCCGTACTAGTCGGTCCACTACTACCTGTTCGTTGCTGTGTACCCGACATGACAGGAGGAGGAGGCAAGGAACTCGTAGCTGTCACGCTGCTACTACTACCGGTCGTACTGCTAGTACTTTGGGGTGATGTACCCGTAGTCCTAGGCATTGGAGGTGGAGGAGGCAGATTCACCATGGTAGGTGTAGCTACTGCTCCTGCTGCTGGTGGCGGCGGCGGTGGTGGTGTTTTTATCGATTGTTGTTGTTGTTGTTGCTGCTGCTGCTGCTGAAGGTGCACCGGTGGCGGCGGTGGTGTCATCATCTGTAATGATGGTGACATTTCTTGCCGAAGAGGGGGAGGAGGAGGCATCCTCTGCTGCTGCAGCTGTTGCTGTTGAGTGTTTGGTGCTGGAGGCATCATAACCATGGTTGGATGCTGCTGCTGCTGCTGCTGCTGTGGTGGCGGCGGTGGCGGCGGTGGTGATGTCATGGACGGAGCAATAGTAGAAGACATCATGGCTGGTGGTTGTAGCTGTTGTTGTTGTTGTTGATGTTGCTCTTCTTGGCGGAAATGATAATCATAATTGCCCGAGGGAGGTGCACTACTCAAACGTGGAATGTTTTCCATTGTAGCATGAGTAGGCACAGGCGGTGGAAGATTCCTTCCTCCAGAAACAGGAGCCGCCGCAGCAGTAGTAGTCCGAGGAGGAGTCCGAGGCGGAGTCATGGTAGGTGGTGGTGGAAAGTTGAACTGATTGTCGTTGTTGCTGTTGTTATTGTTGTGATCCGCCATAGTTGCGTATTACAAGTGATCGTTAACTGAAGCTATATTTATGACAGATGTGTTGTTTTACGTAGCTTGAAGAAAAAGCTTTGAGCGCTTTGCTCTCATCTCTCATCATGGTCGCTTGACATGGCTGTGTTGTCGACAAAGATTTCGCAATGGGATTTAATCAGCTCACGAGTATGACGTCGAAGAGCATCTTTATACAAGAAACAATAACAGAAGGAAGAAGTCCTCTCACTGACAGCTCTCATCTACTAGTATTAACAAGAAACAAGAACGGCGACAAGATAATTATGAGCACGACAACAAGAAACACAATATCGACGGGTCAGATTGGTGCTCCGATACTCATTGTAGTGGTAGCATTGGGCATACTGCGGGATCACTGCGATGCCTTTTGTCACTACTTTTTCCATCAATTTGAACGTGTCGAACAAGTGGCCTTGCTGGCCTTGCTGTTTGCTGTCATTTTTTATGCAGTTGTTGGAGTCAGCCGTGCTGCTTCTACTGCTCCAACTTCCAGTAGTACAACCAAAGATTTGGATAGCAGCAGCCTTCATAGCAACAGTAACGATTTGGAATCCATTGCTTCGTCGACTCAGAGTCATACTACGAATGTAACGTATCCACTGCACGAACTCAATCAATGCTTGTCGGATCGAGCCAAATTTACCAGCCTCTATCCTTGGTTACGTGATTCCTTGGTAGAAAATTTACCCTCTACCGATAACAGCAACAATGATTCGTCCACTTCTTTGACCATAGACTACATTTCCAGAATGATGGATTATGTGGTTTTGGGTGGCAATTACCATCGAGGCATAACGGTCTTGACGACCTACCGACGGCTCATAGAGGCATCTAATAGTAATACTAATAATTCTACACCAGTGACAACAACAACAACAACAACAACAACAACAACGCTTTCAAGTCTTCAGTTGGCACAAGCTTGTACCTTGGGATGGACTGTGGAATTTTTACAAGCCTTTTTTCTTGTTGCAGACGATATCATGGACGAATCGACCGAACGACGAGGACAGCCCTGTTGGTATTCAAGGCCCGACGTCCAACGCAAGGCCATTAATGATGCTTTTTTATTGGAAAGTTTTGTGTACAAATTGGTGAAGCAATATTTTGGACATTTGCCATGTTACATAACGGTGTTGGAATTGTTGTTGGAAGTCGTTCAAACGACGGCTCTGGGGCAACTGATGGATTTGCAAATGCCGCAACAGGATGATCCCGTTGACTTTACGCATTTTACGGTGAAACGGTATCAAACCATTGTCCGATACAAGACCGCATATTACAGTTTTTACCTACCAATGGCACTGGCTCTGGCATTGGCTGGAATGGAAGATGCAACCGTTTACAGTGTTACAAAAGAGATTTGTTGCATCATGGGAGAATACTTTCAAGTCCAGGCCAATGTTATGGATTGTTTCGGTGATCTGCGGCAGTCTAACCATGATGATGATAACCACGATCACGATGGCATTGTCGGAAATGATATTCAAAGCAACAAGTGTACGTGGTTAATTGTTCAAGCGCTTGTCAAGTGCACTCCGAAGCAACGAAATACACTAGAGGAACACTACGGTGTCAGCAATGCTGAGAGTGTCAAAATGGTCAAGCAAATTTATTTGGATTTGAAGTTGCCAGAAGCCTTTTCAAACTACGAGCGAGAAAATTATTCCCAAATTGAAATATTGTTGGACAAGATACGAATGGTACCTCGTGAAATTTTTTATGCGCAACTAAAGAAATTGTATAAACGAAAAAGGATTTCACAATGAGCAATGCTGGCTAGATACAAATGTTTCCAGGTCTGTGCGACGAGCAAAAAATTGACTCCTTCACCGGTGACACAGAAGCACAGTCATTCACTGATGAAATAAAGATGACTCTAGTACTATTACGGAACTCATGGATGGCAGAAGCTTTGTCGTCGTCATCATGGCTACGTCAATCATGCTCTTGTGATGTCCGGATCGGGGGATTGAATGTACAAAGTACTGGACAGTACCAAGATATTTCTACTAGAGGTAACGCGTTACGGATACTCTTCCCGTTACATCGCCATTGGATGGGAGAAAACAAATAATTTCGACTCCTCCAAAATTCAAAATTCTGCATCCGTCTGACAGGAAATATGCTTGGAGAACTATCTTTGGTGTACCCCTGCTAGTCTACTAGTAGACTAGCAACCTCGCATCGATTAGCTTGGTGGTATGGCCATCATTTTTTGTGCGCTCCTACTACTAAAAGCTTGGAGATGCACGATTGAAAATAAGATACGACGCACACAGATTCCTAGAATGCAGGCCATCAATTATTTTCACTGGCAGGAAAACCAAACAATTTCAACATCTTCAAACGAGAAACCTATCCTCGCAAACAACAAACAATAAATTCTTGTACTAAGCCCTACCATGAAAAGCCTTTTAAATTCTTTAGTGTTTCTTGTTTCGTTGGAACTTTCACAAGGATTTACTATTGATCGACGAACCCTACGGCGAACATCATCACCTCCCTCCTCTTCACTCTTCATCAAGCCAGCATCGCCACCAGGATCGCCACTGCACTCCAATCGTCCCAGTAGTCAAGCGTCCAACTGGTACCAACGGCGGAAATCCGGTACAGTAAGGACATTTCGAAGTGGTTCTGGTAAAAAACCGCCCAAATGGGAAAAGGAAGGAGATGAGCTGTATCAAGAAATTTTACTTTCCACTACTGCCAGCACTAGCAAAAGCCAATACCATCAACTCCTCGACGAAACAATTTCATACGAGCAAGCCCGTACTTTATTACAAAATGCAACAGCCGCCAATGAAAAAGTGAAAACAGCGGAGAACTCCAATGTTATGTCACAACGAAACGACACCACAACAACTACTACATTGACAACTATGGGGAATAGTGATCTACCATTTTTGTGGGGCGGTTTGTCGGTTGGACCTGTCTGGAAATCAAGGCTAGTGCAAGCTGGATACACACTTCCTACACCCGTTCAGTACGACGCGTATAATCTTCTTGCTCGATCCAAACAACCACCACCACCAAATGTCATTATTGCCAGTCCGACTGGAAGTGGTAAGAGTTTAGCATTTCTGGTACCGCTTTTGACATTGGACAAAAAAGTTCCGGGTTTGGTATGGATCGTCACACCTACCACTGAGTTGGCGCAACAATTGCAAGCAGTTGTTCAGAAATTGTCAGTTGGTTCAAAACAAGAATTGTGTCAAGTCTTGCAACAACCAGCTGCTACTACTACTACTACTGCTACTGATAGCAGTGACGAGCAAGAGGATTCAGTGTCCCTTGCCGCAACCATAGGGGAAGCTCCTATACTCATAGGGACCCCCAAGATCTTTCTCCAATTATCTAAAGAACTACGCCGTCCGTCTACAAATCCACGTATCTTTAAAAAGTGCCGAGAACTGCAATCGAATCTTCACACGATTGTTTTGGACGAAGCTGATCGACTGTTGCAAACCGAAGCTGTGGCACGACAAGATCATCTGCGCCGGCAACTCAAAGAGCAGCAGCAACAACAACAGTCGTCGACAAGGAAACGGATCTCCAAAGTCGACCAGCAAAATCTTAAGCGGTTAGAAACCACAACCACCGAACAATTCTTGCAACGAATGTTGTGTGTTCGTAGCAGTACTCGACCAATTCAGCAGCAGCAGCAGCAGCAGCAGCAGGAGCAACCAAAACAACGACGACCGTCCATTCGTCTTGTTTGTGCCTCGGCTACCGTCGGACGTACCCTTCGCCGTCAAGTAATGGACCTCGTCAATGCTCCCAGTATGGATGCTGCAGCTGTTTTGGTGACCGATCGGATCCGAACCAAAAAGGATGCCGCGGCCCGCAAAACCAGTTTGCTTCCCGACGCATTGAAGCATCAATATTATGTCATGCAAGGACAAGAACCAGGCAAAGATACGATGCCTATCATGCTCCAGACCGTATCCAAATTGATTACCAGTTTGCCTCCCGCACCCATGCTGATCTTTCCGGGACGGACAGGAGTCCGAACATTGCAACAACATTTGCGAGACACAACCGATTTAGCGCATGTGGGCGGGCTGGAAGACATTCCTCTGTCATCCTCGGCTTTGGAATCAGACACTATTGGCAATGACGCCATTTTTCAGTCCTGGAGAGATGCCCCCGTGTACGTTGTTAGTGAAAAATTGGGGCGAGGATTGGACATTGTCGGTCTACGCTATGTGTTACTGTTGCAAATTCCTTCGAGTGCCGCTGGATACACGCATTTGACGGGAAGGACAGGACGTAATGGATCTCCAGGAACAGCTATTTGTATGTGTCCACCGCGACAAGCACCCAAGCTGTGCATCATTGCGGAGACGTTGGGTCTTTGTATGGAGGAATTGTTGGTACCTGATACCACTACTGCTGCTGAAGAATTGGTAAACAGTACAATTTCTATCGAGGACGACGATCAAAGATCAAAACAAATAGAGAATGATGTTGCTTCTGTGAAAAGTCAATCTGGAGCAATAAAGGACGATGGTGACTGGTCTAAAGTATCATCGTCTGCACTGAGACGAAAGGCAATACCCGAGATGAAGGCATATTTGATTGAAAAAGGCGTGTCGCTATCCGAAAAAATGAAAAAGGCTGACCTTCTTGAGGCGGTCAACGAGCTACACGAACGCCGTGGATAAAAATGCCAAGTTAGAGTACGTACAGTACAGGACTGTACATTGGGTGCAAAGCGAATCGTTTGACAATAATCCAACACCGACCCTTGACATGAGCATTATTTCTGCACGACGCGTACAGGCCAATGAAAATTTTGCGTGTCTGTTGGCGACAAGATGCAGCACCCATCGTCTTGGGTCGACCGACACGGACTGTCGACGATATTGAAAACTACGCGGCCCAAATTCTAATAGTCGTTGACAAAAAACAAACTCGGAGCTTCCATCACTCTCAGTTTCGGAAGTCGAGTAACGCGAAATCAATCTATTTCAAGTGCTACACTTTGAGAAGCGTAGAATTGGACATAGATCCTGTCAGATGCGTCCATCCGAATTGTCGCAGAACAAAACAACCTACGCCCTTTGAATGGCCCGAAGAGTACTATGAAGTTTGACTACTTCCCTTTGAAAAGACGGGTTCATTGAAACGGAGCTATTAACATTAAGAGAATCAGTACGTCCCGTTCTCGGACGAGACCGGCTTACACCTTTCAATGCTTCAGCTAGAACCGCAAATCGAGAAGCCTACAAGCTAAGGGAAGTAGCCGGAATGATGTATCAAAATTATTGTTCCGCTCCTTTGAAAAACAAAAACAAAAACAAGCAGCAGGAATTTGCCAATATCCGATCCTCTCCTGAATTGGAGTGTATTTATTCCGTTATCGTCTATCACTACCTACAACAGCTGCTATATTTATTTTCTTTCTGTAGGTGGATTCCAATTGAGAAACTGGGGTTTGCACAAACGAAATTGTTTGCTAGACAGAAAGAAAAAAAGAATTAAATGTTGCAGACATGAAGGGAAAAACAAGCACAATCGTATCACGCTAGCGGTAGAAATCACTTACTTTAACTTCAAATAGTCGTTGATCGTATCTTGTTTGACGTAAATTACGTGCTGCCCTTTCCACACCTTGATCATGTCTAGGGATTGAAGAGTCGAAATGATATCCTCTGTCTTTATACCTGTTTGCATGGTAATATCCTTGAGCGAAATATCTTTAGACGTGTCATGCTCGGCTAGAAGATTCAACAACACATGCTTCCAATAACTTCGGTATGAAACCTTGCCTAGATCACTATGCATGATTGTGGGTTGCGAATGATTTTTTTAAGTAGATGATCAATAAGATAGCAGTAAAACACACGCTGACACAAAAGCGAAATATTTCACTTACGACAATGGTTTCTCGGGAGATCCTTCCTTTTCTTCTCTCTTTGAAAGCTCGTAGGAGAGGGAAATGATGAATTTTCCGTATCCCAATTGCTGGTATTGTGGCAGCGTCAAGATGCACGCTAGATTATATCCCTCTGCCGAGTTCTTTTCTTTGGAAAAGTATCCCACAATATGTGACCCGTGATTGTCCACGCGGGTAATAATGTAGAACAGAAATGGATCGACATCGTAGTACAAAGTTTTGTGGTCCAAAAATAGTTTAGCCAAAAGACAAAGATTCTGACAATAGACGCGATGCTGCTTGCCATCCACTTCGAACACACTCAGATCATCTTCTCGGTATATTTCTTTTCCCGGAGGCCGTCTCCAGGTGCATTCTTGTTTGTGCTTTTTCAATGTTTTGGCCTTCCGCATGTAGCACAAACAGTAGTCACAAACATACAAAGTAGATTGATTGGAATATTCCTCGGGATAAGGACTGTAATACCAGGCCTCGACTTCCCATTTTCCCATGACAATCTTGGAAATATTTTTCACCTTTGTGGCTTCTTCGTGCTCTTCTTCCAATTCCTTGAGCGAGGGGTCGCCACTGCCGCCGTGAAAATTGCCACCCGTCAATGAAAACGAGTAACTTTCTCCTGCCTTGTTCAAGCTGTTGTTGTTGTTGTTGTTGTTGTTCGTGGTGGAATTAAGATTGGCCGCTCCGCTACTCCTGCGTCGCTTGGATTGTTGCGCCTGTTGTTGTTTGTTATCTTCCTCTTGCTTCTCCTTTTCCTTTTGAATATCTTCTGCTCGAACCAGTGTCTCCAACAGAAACTTGTCCAGCGTAATCCACTCGTCCAAGCGTCGGTCGTGCTCCAGATAGTGGACGTAATATTCCACTTGGTCTGGTCGGAGGGTATCATAATCTGGCACAGAAAACTTGTCTTTCTTTCGCTTATTCCTGCTGCTTGTTGTGATGCGGTGTAAGGGACGTCGCTCGACAATCCGACACATGAGAACTTGATCCTTGTCGCGCCACCGACACTGACAGTGATCGTTAATCTCGAGTGGCCTGGTCAATTCGATCTTGATATTTCCATCTGATTTGTTCTTTGATTCGGACAACGGTGTCTCTTCTGCTGAAATTTCCGTCATACTTTAATATTAATTGTGAAAGGTTAAAGTTGAAGGAGTAAAATTGAGTGTGCTTGCAGTTTGCTTTGTCGAAATCAAAAGATGTCCTTGTCACTCTGTCGAGCGTCAACTTGCTGCCTGCCGCTCTACTGATCTAAACAACACGTAGTTAAACCCGGTAGTCTTGCAGAGATACTTGGGACTTCTTGATCAAACCTCAATTGAGTAATGTTGTGCTAGGAGCAACAGTTACACGATTATGCTTAGGGTGGGATAAGATTATTACTATTACTCCTATTTTTTTAAACTAGACTAGAGAGCGGTAGACTGGTAGACTACCTGCCACTACTAGTAGTCTACTCTACTAGTAGTAGCTAGCTTTAGTACTGGTATAGTAGACTCTAGTAGTCTACTGTTCAACTGCAATCATCCGAATCATTATTTGAGTTGGAGTTATGCGCAGAGCCATGTGCAGCAAAACTCCAAGACTGATTTCACTAACGTTTGTGACGTCAACTTTTCCCTTTTTTATGCAAAAGCAGGTTACTATCCCATAGTAGTATGGCTGCGCTAGCTAGCTACTAGTAGTAGTGCTAGTAGCACGCTAGTACGATGATGAGAGGACTCTAGTTAGGTAGTCGCTACACTAGCTGCAGCTCTGAACGTGGATTACGAATTTGGCAGAAATAAAAAATATGACTCGTAGTAATTATTATGCAATGCAGCATTGATCGCTATGCTTCTATTTCATTATCGTTTTCACGAGAGAGAAGTGCATTAGGCGGTACTAGGTCCTCACTGGTTTCAAATGAAGTAGTGGAGCCAGAAGTGGTTGATCCCGATTGCTTGACAAGTACCCAATAGGTATTCATTTGCCCCTTTCCTTTAACGCTGACTTCTCCTTCTCGTGGAGCCAACCAGAGATCTTTGTGAGCTTTCTTGAGCAAAGCAGCAGTCGACTCTGAGACTTGTATTCGACCAGGGGTACCAGTGCTTTCCATTCGACTTGCTGTGTTGACTGTGTCGCCAAATAGTTGGAATCTTGCTCGCTCTCCTCGAACAACTCCGGCTGTCACCGGTCCAGAGTGAAGCCCTACTCTGAGTTTCAGATCTCTTGTTCCTTCACCCAGCTGTTCAATCAGGTTCTTGTCCTGGAACACTTCATTGGCATCTTCTAAGCAGTTGGAAGCAAATCTTGTCATGACAACCGCGTGGTCAATACGAGCCTTGGGGCATCCAGATACTGCAACATAACAGTCTCCAATTGTTTCCACTTTGAATATTCCGCGACGTCGGGCATTCTTATCAAAAGCAGCGTACAATGTTTCGAGTAAATGAAACACCTGGGTGGGAGTTCTGGTGCTAGACCAGTGTGTGAAACCAGCAATGTCCTTTGGGAGTACAGAAGAGAAAGGGGCGGATGAGGGAACGATAAGGGTAACAGAAGAGAGCATTACTTCAGAAAGCCTTCAAGGAGGACGCTTACCGCAAAGAAAACTGTACAATCTGGGTAAAGATCGGCGACAGGGGCGTCATTGATATGACAATCATCTTGCTTAGCGCGACTGCCCATGCTAAAACCTGACGTGTCGGTCTTGCTGTTGCTGCCTTTTGTTTCTTCAAAGAGACGATCACGCACAGCTTCGGGGAAGAGAGTATTGATGACTTTTGTAGAAGCAATGGCTTTGTCTCTTGTCAATCTCTGGCGCCTTTCGACGTAGTAGTCATACACAACGATGACGATAGATGTCCCAGCAAAGATGGCCAAGACGATGAGCATAAAAATCAGTGGCTGATCGGTAAGCATAGCTTCTTCCATCTCGTTGGATGGGTAAGTTAGAAGTCTGTAGAGGCACTCTGCTCGATGTAATTTGTCGAGTTGATTAGGACTGGCCATGAACGCTGACCAGTCCGAAGATACCTCTAAGTAATCGTATTTCGTGTCATGCAGATCGCCGCGACCTACGTAGACAGCATCTTCACCATAAATTTCGTATGTAAAGAGCTGCTGCAGTTGCTTTTCATCTTCGGCGCCACATCGACTCTCTAGTACAGCCACAACAGGCTCTGTGTTGGCTGCCAAAATGTTTTCAAAGTAGACGTGCCAGTACACGTATGCCGTCAATACAGCCGCCAACTTTGCGGGTGCTCCATGAGGAATGTTGTCATCAAAAATTGGGTAGTAGAGGTCACTCACGGGCCCGTCTTGATATTTCTTTCCGTGTCCATGCCATTTCTTCAAGTAGAGATTTAGAACAACCTTCTTCCCTGCGGTAAGCGGGTTGGAGTCATCTGAATAGTCAAAAGCTTCGCTGATCAGAGGATGCAGATCTGCCATGACCGTTTCAAGCTGGGGCTGACGAGATGGATGTTCAAGAGCGTTGTAGTTGATCAAACTGGACACTGGAAACACGGGGGCGAATTGCCACCATGGCATGAATGGACCTTGGGTATTTGTATTCTTCGGTGAACCATAGTATTCGTCATGACGTCCCAGTGGAAAGATATGCGGAAAAATTGTATTATTGGGCAGACTTCCCAAAGCAACTTCCGCGGCTTTTACATCTGAAGCCCAGTCTGGGTTTTTGTTATCTGCCCAATCGGAGGCAGCCAGGCCCTCTTGAAACCAACCTTGGCGAGAAGACCAATCCTCCCATCGTGAAAGTTGCTCACCAGTTACAATGGGTAACATCGTCAAGCTCAAAACATCTGCCAAATTCAATGTCAGGCCCATACGTTTCTCCTAAGATGCAATGAAATATGAAATGTGCGTTTGTCAGGTGTCATTTCCTTTGGTACGAACTAAGCAACAGAAAATTCAAAACCAAGTGCAAGCAGGTGTAATACTTACAAAATCCGGGACGGACACGAAAGGCCAAGGGCGATTCTGCGCGGCTGCGTTGGAAGAAATACTCAAAACCAGAGATTCAATGGCCTCCAGACGCCTCTTGGCACTCTCTTCGAACGTTGAGACCACTTTGGTGCATTGCTCTGTGGCGTACGTTTCGAAGTCGTCTTTTTCTTTCGCGGAGGAGAAGTGAAAGGCGGCAAAGGCAGCTGCTGCTGCCAAGCCAACTAAGACCAGGAGAAGAGTAAAACGAAGGAATCCAACTTTCTGGTTCTCCGAGTTGGCAATCGTTACTTTATCGCTTGTATTTGTTTTGTCTGCCTCGGGTGTCGAAGTGCAACTTGCGGAGTGCCCATCATGCTCAAGCTCGCTGTCATCATCGAGCTCAGCCCTAGTGGTCTTGGTCGGCGCCAGCTTGCGATCTGCCATTTTTAGACTTCAATTTATTTTGATTTCACGAAGGATAGTTTTTCCTTTTCTGAAATTTTTGTGGAAGAGAAAATCATTTTGGCATTTCGAATACCAGGTACCAGGTACCAGGTACCGTAGGAACTCGAAGGGATAGCTTCGCATTCATGAAGAAAATTAAGGTACGTATTACGGTAGCAGGTAGTCTTCAATGACTTCTCCAACCAAGGAGTTCTTTCAACTTCGTGTTTGTCTCTTTTCAGCAATTGGCAACTGTCTATTATTACGGGTAACGTACCTGGTATTAGTACTGGTAGTTGATGACCTATTTGGTTTACCATAATACCTAGCTAGTAGTAGTAAAGACAATCGAACAATCTAGCTACTAGGTAACTGGTACCAGGTACCTGGTAGTACGGTATTGCCTCTAGTACTAATATTACTCTACCGGGTAACAGGTACCATACCAGGGCGGTAACAGATATTGTACTGTAATTGCCCGCGAGGTCATCAAGCGAAATCCTTGTGGTACTACTTACCTAGTACTACAGTACCACTCTACGAGTCTAGCTACTACTCGTACCTGGTAGTAGTCTACTGGTAATTCGTTTAAGAGGTCATTACTAGTATTTTTAACCGGTGTGCCCTTCCGCAAATCCATTGCGAAGCGAACTACGGAAGTGACGAAAGAAATAGCAGATTCGGATGATGCGACTTTTTTGACATTTCAGGTCTACGTTATGGTAGGTACCAGTACACACACACTCTCCGGGCGCCGAAATTAAGACGTGTTATTTTAGTCGAATAATTTTGTCCACAAGTCAAACTCTCTCCTTATTCATGAAGAATGTTTTGACCCAGACCAAAATAATGAAGACCAAAAAGTACTCCGTACTCCTCGTGTTGTTAACAGTAGCTATAATGTTTATTGGAGCTGCCAGATTTAAGTCTAGTTGATACATACTCAGAGCAATGCAGATAGGAGATAGGTGTCCAGCCAGGTAGTACTAGGTACTAGATGGAGTATCTTGTGAAAACGAGAATGACGATCGCACTACATTGCATCTCTGCACAATGTAGCTTCAGCTGAAAAAGTTAGAACAAAAAGTTCCCGCAACGATGATGGAGGAAACTAGTCCAGCCTGCAGCATGGCACCGGACGATACCTGTACACGAGAACCTGTGGAAGTGGGAGAAGATACAGACTCAGCATCAGTACTATTACTTATCTTTTGGTCTTGCGAGTCTTCAGTGCTTGCAGTCAGTTCTTCAGCGTCCGTGGAATTCTCATCCGTCTGTCCACCTTGGCCAGAAATTTCTTCAGAAAATACTTCCTCGGAAGTAGCAGAACTACTATTGGAGGGGACAGAGGCAGAGGTGCCCTCTTCGGAAAACGTAATTTTGGTTGGGGCAAACGTACCTGGGGCAGATTCCATTCGCACAATTCCAGATCCTCCGTAGTCCATGCTCCTCGTTCCATCACTTGAAATCAAAAGTCGACCACAGTCATCGAAGTCGACATCCACAGGACGGAATCCGTTATCCCATGTAGCGTCTGGTGGGTTGTGCATGAGCAAATCGAGTGGGTCAGAACCTATAGGGTCACCATCTTCATCCATTTCCACATAAACCACCTTGTATCCTGTTGGGATGTCCCGATTCCAAGATCCGTGGTAGGCGATGAAAGCGGATCCATCCATTTCAGCAGGAAAGGCAACGTTAGGAGGGCACTCACTCGGCCTGGCTTCTGGTGGTTTCCACTCATAAAATGTAATTCCTAAAGGTGCAGAGTGTCCTTGAAGAGACATAACCGGAGGAATAGTATTGGCACGGCATTCTTCATCTGTGGCTTTACCTTCATTAAGGAATGACGGCCAAGCCCAAATGGTACCCTGTCCTAATCCCTGAGGCTCGGGAACTTTGAATTCTGTCCAACACTTGGGATAGCCCCAATTTTTACCAACATCTTCTTCTTTGAACCTGTTCAATTCTTCTGCAGGATTGTCGGTATGAATATCACCTCCCAAATCTTCGCGAAACAACCGATCGGCGCTATTTTCAACACCCCACAAATCGCCGTGTGCATCAAAGGCCAATCCAACTTCATTGCGCAATCCATCCGCAAATACCAATCCATCCAAAAAGTTCAGAGGATAGAGATCCGGGTCGTCTATGTCAAATCGACGAATCCGCGATCGGAAACTGTCGGGATCTACATTGTCGTTGGATCCTACTGATACGTAAAGCAGTCCCTGTTCGTCAAAGGCCAGAGTCCGAGTGGTGTGACCAAAGGGAGCACCTCCACTGCCGTCTCGGTTGATATTATCGACGACAGTCTCCATGTCGCCCACGGTTGTTTCTTCGTCAAACATCTGGGTCGTATTGTCGCTGTTGTTATTGGTGATGCTGCTGCTGCTGCTGTTGGTTGTGGTGGTTGTGGCACTTGGCACTAAAGGCCAACGATAAACGTGGCTGGAACTACTGGCGTAGATGTACCCATCGCGCACGGCCAGACCATGATTTAACGACGACGCAGACGCCAGTACTTTGCGACTTTCGGCCAAACCATCACCATCACTGTCCCAAGCATACACTACCGATTGGGATGCACGTTCGAGGGCGAGAAAATCATCGACACCAACACTAATGACACTCCGAACTTGATTGATGGAAACGGGAAGCTGGTAGGCACAGAAATCGGTTGCAACCCAGGCATCGGCAATCGTAGTGTTGCAGACGGACATGTTTTTCTATCTAGAGTTATTACTGTACTGCCATAAATAATGATAGTAATACAAGACAGATGGTGGCAACTTCCTAGTACTCGAGTAGATGAGGATCTATCTTTGTTTGGATTTTGGCTGTTTCTTCGTTCTCCAATAGATTGAGGAATCTTGAATTCACTGGATTTTTCAACGAGGAGCACTGAATATTCAATCGTGTCAATTTCTGCGTGACGTCTCATTAGGGACCCGTGATTTTTATTGAATGAATAGTCATACTCTGATACAGCCAGTAGAAAAACAAGTTGTTGTTTATCAAACTTTCTTCCCCACCACTGCAGCCCGAATACGACTGTGTCAACTGCAAGTTCAGTTGTCGCACACTCTACTTTTCTAGTTTTTGGCCAACAATTGTTGCTACTGAGTAGTATCTACTAGTCTACTCTAGATAGTCTACTAGTTTATACGCTGAGAAGGATCGCACTTACCAAATACTACTACTACCGCACGAACAGCAAAGCAGGGCAATCGATATCGATACATACATTAATATTACTCTTCGTTTATTCCTTTCAGTTGCTAAAAGGTGCTCAACAATCGTTACAGTATTTACTAACATTAAGAAGAAGTCGCAAACATGGGATCCTTAAACAAATTACCACCGGAAGTCGTAAGAGAATTGAGACGGCACATTTCGCCCACACCACTAAAACGTATGACGAATGCCACTACTACCAGTGATCCCAAAGCTGCGGCTCAGCTGCTACGAGGACAACAAAAAACCAATCAACGACCGGGTAGCGGATGGGTGTTAGCAGGAACGGTCGTCTTTACGGCGGGTGCTTTTTCGTTGCCCTTTGCGGCACACTATTGGATTGGTAATTTGAATGCCCGTGACGAACCGCTCACGAAAGCACAGATTCGAAGGGGAGCCTTTAACAATTCCGGATCGACCGATGCCGGCAAGGATCCACAGTGGGATTTTCGCAAGGGACAGTACAAGAAGGATGATAATTATTGGGCTATTTTTGATGGTGATAAAAATGAAAAGATTTTTGGTGCCGGTATAGCGGCTATTGGTGGAACCAGTGCCCAAAAGAAAAAAGAAGAAAATGATGCAGCCTTGGCCAAAATAGAAGCGGCTACCAAAACGCGTTAAAATAGACAGTGCAAAGTATGGAGCAGTTTTTATTATTGTAAGTGCAGCTGCTGCGGACACTTGGGCAATTTGTTGATGTTTGATGTATACAGTAGCAAAAAAAATTAGGAGTTTTTGGCAATGTAGCTTTTGTAGCGTTCCTCCCGTTCATACTTGGCCTCGTCTTCGTCCAAGGCTAATTCTTCTAATTGAATATGAAGCATAGCGACAATGTCCGGATCGATTCGAAGTGTCGGTGTTGGCTCGTCCTCGTCAGCATCGCTTGCGGCAGCTGCATGGAGGATCCAAGCACACGCACTTTTGTAATATTCAACAAATTCTGAAATTACATCCAAAAAGGATAGTTCCACGAAATCTTGACGAGACTCGTGCGATTGCAACCAGGCATGCAAGCAACGAATCGATTGATCACGAATGGTCCGACACAAGCGCAGCATATCACAGTCGTATTCATTGTCCGGCTCACCTTCATAGTATTGTTGTTCCGCCAGGACGCTGGCATGCAACAATTGGACAATAACACCCATGGCCGAACAGTTCAGACTGCCCGGCGTTGTGGTACCAGGACCGACCAGGTTGACATCGTGATCGTTCGTGGATAAGGCAGTCTCGTTCGTGGTCGTTGTCGCAGTAATCGCTACAGGAAACAGAGTCCGCAACAAGTGACGGCCTGCCACATCATCGATCATGTTTGTGAAATAAGGAATCCATTGCTGCCAGGCCGCTAGAATGTTCGGCGGTATAGTGTTGGTTGCTTCGTTACAATGAATCTGGCTGCCGTGTTCTAGTAGCAAAGGCAACAAATCGTCTTCCAAAAAATCACAAGCATTTGCCAAGACTGCCTTTCTCCACTGGTGACGAAATTCCAATTTCGTGGGATCCCAACTGTGGTTATGGACATTGCTAAAGATTCGATTGAGGTGACGACATACCTCAATGAGCATCGGATCAAGTTCTTCAAAAGGCAAGCTAATATTTTCTTTGGACGGTTCTTGTAGTTTGGCATCTTGCTGTGTTGTATCATGCAACTTTGAGTTGTGGTCTTGGACGTCTTGCATATCTTCCTCGTCATTGTTGTTGTTGTCATTGTCGTCATCACTACCAGTCTGCTGTTGCCGTCCTGGTGGCGGCAACGGATCGTACGCCCGCGATACCGTTTCCAAGGCATTGTGTGGTTTTGTTGTTAAGGACCGACGGTGAGCTTCCAATCGAGCCACAATTTGGACCATGATAGGTTCCAAGAGTCGTTGAACAGTATCCATATGACTACTAGACGCTGGAATAGGAACAATCGATAGTAGCTTGGCCAAAATGTGCAAAGAAGTTCTATGTGGAAGCACTTTGGTCGTCGTCTTTGTAGTTGCTGATGCTGATGTCGACGCTGATGTTGTTGCTGCTGTGGGTATACCGATAGCTTCTGATATTCTTACGAGGAGTTGCCTTGCCAATGTTTGTTGCTTCGGACTGAAGGCGTTGTTCTTCTCTTGCGTATTGAACATTGTTGTCGTGGGAAACGCACCATGCGTTCCAGCAGCAAAAGAAGACAAGACCAACGGTTGCTTCAAGCTGGTAGCAATCGCATCCAATTGTTTGCGACGATGCCTAGTACTACTAGATACCATCAAGGAATTTGGAAATCGTAGAGTACTTCCCTTTATTATATTCTCACTTTCATCAGTCTCATTATTATCCGTCATCGTACTATCCTCCTTATTGATAATATCCAAACCAGCGGCTTGTGCAAGTACACGACATGCATGTGGTGGACTGCTCCAAATCAGTGTTTGTTGTAGTAGCTTATAGGCAAAATGGTTGTCGTAATCTAAACTGTAGTGCAGGAGTCCCCACACAATGTTGATGGTGGTCGCATCATGGTGGTGGTGGTGGTGGTGGTGATTCACAACAAGGTGTCGTGATAAGAATACGCGAACTTGATCTTGTTCTTGCATTGGTCGGGAGGAACAAGGCATGGTTTGTAAGAGACGCCGTGCCAATTCCGATACCGTTGATGTTGTTGTTTCTCCTACTGTAAAATCCATCGCAGCGGCGGCGGCATAATCCATGTTCATGGATTCACGAATATGATGATGAGAAGACGATGCATGATCCATCGTTTTATTTTCCTTCTTGCCGATATTGCTATTGGGAGAGGGACTAACACTCCCGTTGTTTGGACTGGTTTTAGAAGCATTGTGGTTGTCATGGTTAGCATTTTGATTCTTCTTTGTGACAGCCATGATTGCATCTTGTTTTGGTGCCTCTACGTGGATTGTGGATACTGAAGGCTGCTGCTGCTGCTGCTGCTGCAGCTGTTGCTGTTGCTTTTTGAGTGCTGATCGAGCTCGATTGGCCTCTTGTTGCGCACGCCGCAGAGCTTCTTCCAATTTATCGATCTGTTGCTTGGATGATTTTTCGACTTCGTTTATTCGATGGTTGGTTTCTGTTTGAACCGCTGACAAGCTTAACGATAAATCGAAATTTTCTTCTGCCTTTTCCTCCAATTGCTGGCGAAGGGAATTAATCATTGCTGTGGGGGAATCCATAGTTGTTGTCGATATTGGTGGTGGTGGTGTTCCTAGGGGTTGAGACCACTGCTGCTGCTGATGCTGATGCTGCTGCTGCATCGTGCCTTGTGGCAGAATTTGTGGCTGTAGTTGTGGGGTTGTATTTTGCTGTTGCTGTTGCTGTAGAGTCTGTGGTTGCAAAACATTTTGCTGTTGCTGCTGCTGCGGCGACGGTGCAAAGTGAAATGATGGAGCCCCAGAGGTACTGTAATTGATGCTGCTGTTCCCTGGAGGATAACCATTATGATTCACGCCATTATTGTATTGTCGTGCCCCCCCGCTTCCTGCCGATGTAGCATTGGATTTTGCATACGGGTTTTTTGCCATCTTTCCAGCGAACAATCCGCTTGGGTTATGGGTTCAACGATTATCTGTCTAGTAAGTGAAGCTTTTGTTTTAAGAGATGGCAGTTGCTATCGAAGTAGGGCTCATTAAGTTGTTGTTAGCTACCGTCTACTCATTGTGTTGAATTGTTTTTTCAATAGACTGCAGTACCACGGTAGACCTAATAGTTCTAGCTAGACTACTAGTAGTACTACTCTAGAGACTACTACTACTACTAGTAGCTAGTAGTAGTACTACTAGTACTACTAGTAGTAGTACTACTAGTACTATTCTACTAGTACTGCTCGAGGTACTCAGTAGTACTCCAGTACTACAAAAAAGGGTGCAGGTTACATGTAATACACTAGAACTTTTCACAGCATTCTTGATGACATGCACTTCGTGACGTGATTCCCAGTCGGAACGATCTCTGAGCAAAGCCAGCTGAAAAACAAAAAATAATGCCATTATTTGAAATTTTAAGGGTGTGTCCAAAACCAACTAGCTGACAAACTAACATCTCCACTAGACCCTACTATGTCCGGCGATGATAAGGCATTGGTTTTAATGAGCTAGTGGTTAGCAAGCGACAATTGGTTGCACCTAGAGTACAACAGGAGTTTTTATTTTTTTAACCAGTTCGTAAAAACAATTTTACTTTTGGACGTACACTGGTGCAGTTTAGAAGTTAAGTTCAGACGCACAGTATCGCGTTTCTTGTCATTCCAATCGGCTAAAGCTTGAGTTCGCTTTGCTCATTTTGTGCATACCATTAAGCAATTCTGCAGCAGGAGCTGCTGTTCGCTTCTACTTTACTTAGAGCAGTTTGGTAGTTAGCAAGTATTGAGGCGCTCACGATCCATATTGGTTCATGGTCATATGCAGAAGTTCCCATTTTGCTTCGTTTCGAAGACTGGGACAAGACAATCGCAAGACACATCGGACGGCCGGGAATGTCAGTGGGAGTGCAGCCAGACTACTGTTCCGAGGACAACTTCTATTTTTTGATCATCACGAGCCCACAAAAAAACAAAGACTCAATTTCACATCCTCTTTCATCAACTCAGAAAAAAAGTAAGTCAACGCAAAATGAAGCTCATTTCTACTTCGCTTTTCCTTGCCGCTGCCTCTTTGCTCGTTCACGGTTCATTTGCGGACGAAGGAAACATTCGCGGTAGAGAACTCGAATATGTGGACAAACAGGTGACAGTCAGGTACAGTTACAAGGTGGTAACAACAGCGGTTGACCTGACATGGTCTAGGGTTGCTTGGCGCTTGTTTCGTGATCAATCCGATCCGACAGGAGCAGTCAGCGACCGTGACAGCATCATGAATGTTGACGCAAAAACGTACCGCGACGATTCGTTCCCAGTCAGCTTGTCGGCAGGTCGCTACTGTATCCGAGCCTACAAAGGACGCGGTACCGAGTTTGGAGATAAATTTAGCTACTGGACAGATGTCGCAAACGAAATCAGTTTGATTAGGTACAGGGAGGAGAAAGAATTTTGCTTGTCCTGCATGTTTTCGTCCTTCACTCGTTGGACTCGCCTGGGCGCAGATGTGATTGGCTCCGTGTCCGTCGAAGACTACGGCCTTGAATATGACTGCTTTGATGTCGATGAGTCGTCTGGCTTGGAACAGAAAGAAAGCAAGCAAGTCTGGGACTCGGATGGTTCTTGTGAAGACACGGAATTCTACTTTGCTTCCTCTCGCATCACGGATAGTACGGAGGCGGCAGGCCTTTTCAAGTTGGTTTATGGACCCGCAGCCTCCAAGTCGAGCTACTCCGCCCAACGTAGCTTCGTAGCAGCTGCCAAAATGATTCCCAACCTCCAAGCCACTTGCGTCCGGGACATGGCACTGGGCTTTTATTGTCGTGAAAAGTGGTATAAGTCGACATCTAAGATGATGCAATACGTCTTTTGGGTGGCCGATAACCATGAAAGCTTGGCAAGAATTGCCCAGGGAGAGTTAGTTGATGAAATCGAAGGAAAGATCAATGATGAAATTAAGACCAACATCAAGGAGAAGCTTGGGATTGACTTCCCTTCCATTCCTTCGTATCAAGATGTTATGGACTTTTGGAAGAATGTCATTACCGACGCGGAGCTTAAACGCCTTCAAGTCATGGTTGAAGTAGCCTGCAAGTAGCATGCAATCGAGTTGAATCAATTGCAGGCTGTTTAAACCGTAATTGTAACCGTGAAACCAATTATCTAGATACAAAGTATCCGAGAAATAACATAGGGCTACAATACCAGACAGCTGGCGTAGTTGGAACTCCACTACTATATGGGTTGCCAATCTAACGTTGTTTCCCGTCGGTAACGGATTTAATTGTGCTTCGTTCCAAAGGCGATATCATCGTGCATCCAAGAATAAATCAGATATTGTGACCGTATTCACGCTGATTCCATTCGAACGGTTTTTCCTTTGGCCAATTCTCTCTAGCAACTGATTTTCTTTAAAAAAAAAAAGGGACCAGATATCCCGGAAGAAAAAGCAATCTTCGCACTTTACAACCAAAGTTTTTTATTGCTCATCATTTCCCCTAAATCAACACCAACCTCGGGCCCAGTCACCTTATCGAATCCACCAATCTCATTAAGACAATCTGTATCGTCATTATCCAATTCGAATGTAAAGGTTTCTCTTAATCTTTTTATCCTTCGGGCGACCTGCTCTTCCTGTATGTCAGGATGATTCATCATGTTGCACCCAACCACGACTCCTCTAGATTGGTCCAATTGAAAAAGCCATCGTAAAGCCACAGCTGCCACATCAACATCGTACTTTCGGGCAATACTTTGCATAACTGGCAGTACGTCTTTTTGGTATTGGTTCCACGTCCAAAAGTCCTGATATTTGGGATTCGACGGAAGCTGATCGAATTTTATTTCCAAGGCCCATTTCCATAGTGTCCGAGACAGTTGCTGCTGTGACGCTGCTCGACCCACGTCGGACGACAATGGAGGGAATCTTTGATCTACGAAGCGATTGGTCAGTAGACCTCCCGCCAAAGGATTAGAAAACAAAGTCGGAAGCTCCAAGTCCAATGCCACCGACTGTTGTTCTGCATCCCAAGTGTTGGGTTTCAGGACGTTGCAATCCAGTTGATGGTTGTCCAATCGAAAACCGCATCCATGAATCGATCGTAACATGGACGGTGGAAAGTTTTTACCGGCAATGGACCGAATGAGACCTTCTCGTTGCAATTCTTTTAAATGATCCATGACTTCCAAATGATAAGGTGAACCTTTGCAGTCTGAAATGGTTGGTGATATTGCAAATAAGGAAGCCGATGCCAATGAGTTCGCCGATGATTTTATTTTTATCAGTATGTCATTCAATCAAGAATCGATACAATCAACTTACATTCCAATTGCAGCGTATCGATCGATTCGGCTCCGATGCGACTCAATGACTCAGTAATAGATTGTCGTATAGAATTTTGATTAACGTTACTGCTGTCAACAGGAGCCGGTGGTGTCAGAAACGGCACCACTAAATGACAAACATCTAGAACGGAGCGAGGCAATGTACTTTGCAATTTACCGTAAACATTTTCCTCTCCCCAGGCTTGCAAAGAAGAACGAGGCGAATCTATGAACGGTTCTTCTTGTAGTGATTTATCCCTGTCATCCACCCAATTCTGTCGTCGTACTCGTTCAGAATTTGTTGGCAGGCCCAGTTGAAACGTATACAGACCGGCATCGATGCATTGTTGCATGCCGGAAATAATTTGATTGGCATCCAGTGGTTCATCTCGATCATCCGACGGATTCAAATGCAACGATACGGCAAGACTGCAGGTTGGCTTGGGTTCATACTGCTCCTGACCAAACAAATGATAGCAACCGGGAGGAAGTGGGCCATCCGCATCGAGCGACGGTACCACGGGAGCTTTACGGTAGGTGCCATTGTTATTGTCATTGTCCTCGTGGCGGCTTACAGAATACCAAAAGTCTGTCCCGATATCCGGTGATTTGCTGATGAATTGTTTGCTGTAGAGTTGTGTACAATGAATTCTTGGTGTTCGAGCTGAAAATCTTGGTGTGGGACAGAACGATGTCGCTGCTAGTAGTAATGGACGACGGTCTATGCTGCTTATAGTCGTAATTATCTCGCACCAACAAGCTGTTACCGCGACCAGCAGCAGTAACCGGTGTATATTGGTAAATTGCTGCATTTTTTGTTCGTGTGGAAAGGAGAAGTTATTGCAATTGACTTCAATACTATTCGACTTTTGGTGTTGGGTCTCTCATCATCTCTCATTACCTGCTAGACTACTCTAGTAGAGTAGATAAATAGGATTAGTACTACAAAAAAATAGTGCTATGCTGTAAAAATCGCAAAAATTAGGGATAGAAGTATCTTTACACTTAGACGCACACTCGTACTCTGCTGGGTTCTTACAACAACATCATACCGGTACCTGGTAATAAAATAAAACCGAAAAAATCTTTACAAAACCACAAAAAACAGAAGCTTCGTTCAATTGTTTACTCCAAACTCCAACTGGATGTATCTTTGATAGCTTTCTAAATGAAAGTAAGAAAATATCCGTCTTCTCGGAATATCAGCCGGGTCGCACTCTCTGATTACTTCCTTATTTTCCTATTAATCTCTATGTCGGGAGTTGTTCTGGGCCAACCAACAAAGGAGACGCAAGAGGAGACGACTACAACTACTTGTGCTGCTCTCAGCAGTCCTATAAAAACTGTCCTTGTCACGGGCAGCAATGGCTTCGTGGGATCCTGGATCGTAAAAGAGCTATTAGAACAAGGATACAATGTTCACGCCTGTGTTCGAGATGCTTCGGATCCCACCAAAGTAGAACACCTGCTACGATTGGTACAAAATAATCAGGAGGAGCTTCCCAACAATCAAAATTGTGTCAATGATAGTTCCCCTCTAGTAGGGCGACTGCGATTATTTTCCACAGGTGATTTGGGTAAAACAGATCCCTCCGTCTGGGACGATCCTCTTAAAGACTGCGATGCTGTCATGCATACTTCCATGGCTCTCGACTGGACAAATGGTAAACATGGCATGTATCACCCAACGTTAAAAGGTACACAAAATTTGCTCGACGCTATAGAAAGGCATACGACAACCGTGAAGACCTTAATCTTAACATCCTCCATGGCTGCCGTTGCTACACAAACCAATGGTGGCATGACAGATGTATTTCACTGGCGGAATGTTCAAGAGGAAAAATTACGAGGATCGTGGTACAGTGCCACCAAAACTGCCCAAGAGGAATTGGCCTTTGATTGGTTCGAACAAAAGAGACAAGAAGGACGTTTACCCCAGGACTTTCGATTTGTTTCCATTTGCCCCACCCGCATTTTGGGTCCACCTATTCATCCCTCCGTGCCTGTTTCGGGTTGGTTGTCTCATTTAGATCAGTGGCTTCAGGAAGGGACTGACAAAGAGTCTCCGAATGAAACACTGGCATTGGTCCATCCCCAAGATGTGGCGCGCATGCACATTGTAGCCCTTGACGACAGCAAAAACGCCATGGGTCGTTACCTCTGCACAGACGAATCGTGGCACTGGAACGATGTTATGGAATATTTGTATCCCGATCAAAAATCTTTGCTGCGACTCTACGATGGCAATGACAAGGTACCTTTGCCGCAATTCAATCAAGAGAGACGACAAAGTTTGGGCGTCGAATTGCGGCCGATGGCACAAATACTAGATGAGTCCATCGAATATATAAAAAGCCTCCATAGATGACCCACGAATGCTGCAATACAGTCCAGTTTGTCGTAACTCGTAACGCTGTTCATGGCACAAGCAACATGATGAAGTTCTTTCAAAATGCTATATTCTTGAAACACGGTATTGAAAATATAAAGGTGTTGGACGATCGGGGCCAGTATTAAGAAAAGACTAGCCAATCCGCGTTCCTGGACAACTTTTTGTCAAGGAATTGGAAAAGAAATTAATTGAAAGCAACCAAAGCCAAACAAACAAAACGAATCAATTGCAAGCTCGACCGAGTTCCCAGACATCTCTCAGCGCGTGCTAGACTTTCTTGCCTTGAAATAGAGCTACTCCAAACAGGTTTGATTGTACTCAAGATATTTTAGAGGATTTCGTTGAATTATGCTTTTATTAGTGAGTGACTTTTTCCTCTTTGTATGTGTGTTTTCGAAGTTGGCTAGTTTTCCAGTGTTTTTTCAAGTATGTTTCCGAAGACATTTCTTCCAGTCTCGAAACAGTTCGATCAAAAGCAAAGACTTCATCATCTTGGGCGTCACTGGCATCGACACTCAAAATTCTATCGACTGGGGTAGCTGCTTGAATAATCAATACCACTTTTGATTCGTACATAGCATCCACAAAAGTAATGAAGCGTCGAACCCAGTTGAGATGTTGTAAAGATAGTTCTGGTACACCTTCCACAAATATTTTTTTGAATTTCTGTCCCATGATCAAGTAATCAGCAGCTCCCAAAGCCTTTTGGCACAAGTCAGCAAAGGAAAAGCGCGCAACGCCGAGCTGCAAGGATCCCTGAGGTATGAACACCTTGCGATTCCCAAACTTTTCTATGATGGATGTTGAAGGCAGTGACGGTTGGCCATCTGCTGCCTTACGGTACCGTTTCTCGAAAGCTTTGAGTTCATCAGGTCCCTGAAAATAAACTTGTGGAATTTTCTTGCCATCTTCTTCATCATAGTCTTGTGCTCCTTGTTCTTGATTCTGGGCTTTCAATATCATTCGATAGTCCACGTCCGATGCATCCATGGACACTACCTCGCATTGCTCTTCCAGCAAAGCAATAAAGGGCACAAACCGATCTCTTTGCAATCCTCCCAAATACAAATCGCGGGGTGGACGATTCGATGTGGCAACGACGACGTATCCTGCGGCCCACAATCCCGTAAAGAGTCGCTGTAAAATCATGGCATCGGCCACATCTGTGACTTGAAATTCATCAAAACAGATAAGACGACCGTGATCTTTCAGGGTATCTTGAATCACCCACGGAAGAATGGAATCTGCCACGTTTTCTTTGTTACTTGTCTGATTGTCAGAGCGCGCTTGGTGCATTTGGGAATGCACTCGTAGCATAAAGGTGTGAAAATGAACTTGCTGCTTGACCGCATACCATTCGGGCATATTATCGGACGTAATGGAATCGTAAAACAAATTCATAAGAAAGGTCTTGCCACAACCAACTCCACCGTGCAAATACACTCCTCTGGGCACATTTCTAGTAGGTTTAGGTGTAAATTGCTGTTCTGTTTGTTTGATGTCAGTGTTTTCCTTCTTGCCCCTACCGAACCAAGACGACCAGGAAGAGGATTCCTTTTGGGATTCATCGGCTGTCTGGGGAGGAGGCAGGGTTTCGGTGAGCGATGGTGGAGGCATTTTTTGCAATTCTCGTCGCAGTCGATCCAAAGGTTTTAAAGATTGTACTTGGATAGGATCTTCCAATTTTCCTTGTGTTTCCAGCATGTCATGGTAGATTTTGTGCAAATATTCATCCTCGTCATCTTTTGTACTCGCCTGCAGCAGGAGGCAAGGCGTCGTCGAATAAGAAGATCTTTGAATTGTTGAGATTTGACGCTGGTTTCTTAACTTTGTAAGATAGTTTCTGTAGTTATAAATCCGGCGTTTACTACTACTAGGAATACATGGCAGGTCAGAGGAGAGGCAACGAAGCTGACGTGACCATCGGCTTTGGAATGGCCGTCGGGTAGCCCTCGACGGACATCGGCAGATGTGCAAAATATTCATTGAAATATTTTTGTCCCTTCCTTTTTCTCCTTCACACACTGCCCTTTCTTCTTGGCTTCCCTATCGTAACTTAATTTTATATGAATTTTCTGATAACTTATTGATTATGGTTCGATGGATGAAATCTTCAATTAATACAACACACGGGAATGCCGGAATAACACTCCAATAATAAAAAGCGAAGCACTTGCGATCTTCTTCTCTTCCAGTAGCGTCATCTTTGATGTCTACTGTAAATAATACTGTAACACCAACTCTAACAGTACGAGAGCTTTGGTCTCCTTGCTGACACAATCACTGAACGCAGAGCTGAGGACATACCATCGCTATCAGCTACAGTAGGTAGCTAGCTAGATGCATCTGGCTGGTTACGAGCTCTTGTTCCACGAACATACATTTGGACGCATGAGATTAAATTTCGGTTCAGACACACGCGCACACACACACTCTCTCTCTGCATGGACACCGATGCACATTATTCTCAAATAAATCGTTGTATCCATTCCATGGCCGGGCGGCGGCGGCGGCGGCGGCGGCTTTGACTTTGAACAGGCAAGTTGCTAAACAAATTACGGGACGAAACCAAATATATTTGCAAATTATTTGTTCTAAAAGATTATTAAAAAATTATGCTCTGTTGGATTTGGTAGATCTGAAACTACCTGCGTCTATCACGGCTCTTTTTTTTATTACTTTCTCTGGAATGATTCATTCATAGGAAGTAACAAATTTTCGTTCTTGCAGTTGTTACTGTTGGTTTGAGATGGACTGCACGACCGCATAGCTTGTGTCTGGGGACTAGTCGCAGGAGAATCAGTGTCCGACGACGACGACGACGAGGAGGAGGAGGAGGAAGCGTCGCATCGACTGGATGAATCGTCGACTTCTAACCAGTGTCCCTCTAGTAACGGAAATCCCTGGGAATTTTCAAAATCTGCCTGTGGGAAACGAATAGAGAAAGAGAACCACGGTGAGCCTTCATGGAAATTTTGCAACAACAAAACCACCAAAGAAGAAATGAATCGGTGTGATGAAAATGTCAAAATTTGATACCATAATGTTCAGCATTTCGGTCGAGCTTTTCCGACGCTCTTCCGGAACGCGTAAGGCTTCGATGGTTGGTTCTTGTGGAGTATTTGTAGTGGCCATTTTGATAGGGTTGCTGCACGGCACGGCTTTTTCTATTGTTCAATGTAAGTTGCTATTATTGTGATGGCTGCATGATGTTAAGAGATGAGAGCGTTCGAAAGTTTTGGAGATTGACTCTTGTGAAAGGTGGAATTTGGTGAGAAAAATGAAGAACGACAAGCAGATTTTTCAGGTCTTGTATTGGCGGCCATTTTGACGTCAAGTCGTGTGTGTTTAATAAGTTATAGATGTCCGGGTGGTTTAGTTTTGTTTTGGTCACAACCTGCCTCACTACCTTAGGCCAGTATCTGTTATTAATATATATCCGCGATGATGAGAAGGGCTTCTCAACATCAAGAAAACCAGTTTTTGGACAACAACAACAATGAGCAAAAAGCGATAGAGTGAGCATCACTTCCATTCGTATTTATCTGCACCCGTTTGCTGAAGCTAGGCAAGCCTTTCAAGACCAGCAAAGTTTAATTGCATTGCAAGGACCAGGCTGCTAGAGTTTTGCAAGAAAATCAACAGCGAAGAAGAAGAAAGAAGATACGACCCTAAGAGAAATATACCGTGTCAGCTCTGTTGGTGACAGCGTAACAGTCAACATCTCGATGTCCAAGGCAGAGTCTCATAAAAGGAAAGAAATAAAAGGATACATATTCATCTAATATGGCACCAACAAGCGCAGGTGCAGCTGCTAGTGGGACTGCCGATCAAATTTCGCAACTCAAAGAACACCTAGGGACAATCATGGCGAAACAGGAGGAATTAAAAGAGCAGTTAAAAGTGAAGCACCACAAGGCGGAAGCTGCCAAGCGAATAAGCAGCACGGTTGGTAGTACACGAAATTTGATGGTAGAACATGCACCGGATGGCAACAATCAGACTGTGGATATCGTCGAAACACCGGGTATGCAAGAACGGTTAGAAAAGTACTCTCATAATGTTGAAGCTCTGGAAAAGGAGTTGGAAGAAACGACGGAATTAGTCAATGAAGTGGCGACAGCTTTGGCAGTATTGGAGGCATCTGGGAAGTCTTAAGGCTGGTTGATTGTATTGGTATTTTATGCAGTGCAGTGTGGGATTTTGCTGAATGCAATTCAGATGGATGTTTTGAAGCAGCAATAAATGCAGTGAACAGAGAGAAAGAAGAGAAAGAAAGAAGAGAAAGAAAGAGCACGAAACAACCAAAATAATAGCTGTGGGTAACAGTAATGTAAAATTCTTTAATGGATAGGCAACGGACTGGAGTAGGAAGTATGAGAATAGCAGTACCATAAAAGAAAATGCAAGTCTGTCGAGTTGTTCCGGATCCATGAACTACGGACGATGCACAGACCATGGCATTAGGTCTGTACCCCCTACAAGAAGAAGTCTATAGTCTAGATAGGTTAGGAACCAAACAAATGGACTATAG
>Ga0100402_1000793_pt1 | contig 37124 bp, 24 predicted proteins | sample CryGeyme20150102_FD_80419 | JGI IMG/M metagenome (GOLD analysis project Ga0100402, IMG submission 80419) | Groundwater microbial communities from Crystal Geyser aquifers in Utah, USA - Crystal Geyser metaG 2015-0102 | ecosystem: Environmental > Aquatic > Deep subsurface > Groundwater | place...
CGGGACGTTACTCCCGCCCATAGGAGACTTGCACTCCCAAGCGAAAAATTGTTTCAAAGAACAATGTATCTTCCCGATTATTAGCTATTTTATCGGGGTGATGAGCCATTCGTGGCACACACATTGGATTCATCTAGTGTATTTAATAACTCATTTTCAACCCATCGTTCAAATAAGGAATATTTAGCTTGATGAATTAAACAAGGAGTTCCCATTTGTTCTAACAGGTCAAAGGCTTGTTTCGCTTCATCTGCCGGATAATTTGAAATCCCAACATACAATGCTTTTCCCTGTTTCACTACATCTGCTAAAGCCGTCATCGTTTCTTCTAATGGTGTTTGAGGGTCTGGCCGATGATGATAAAAAATATCGACATAATCGAGTTTCATTCGTTTCAAACTTTGATTTAAACTTGCCATTAAATATTTTCGGGAACCAAAATCTCCATAAGGTCCTGGCCACATTTCATAACCAGCTTTCGTTGAAATAATCATTTCGTCTCGATATGCTGCTAAGTCAGATTGAAGAATTTTCCCGAATGTTTCTTCAGCTGAACCCGGAGGTGGACCATAATTATTGGCTAAATCGAAATGAGTGATTCCTAAATCGAAGGCGCTTTGAATAATTTTGCGAGAAATTTCAAATTCATCAACTTCGCCGAAATTGTGCCATAATCCTAAAGAAATTGCAGGAAGTTTAAGTCCACTTTTTCCACTTCTTCTGTAAGGCATTCGGCCCTTGTATCGAAAATTATCAGGAGTGTAAATCATAGTCTCATTTATTTTAAAAGTGTTATTTTTCTAACAAAAACTTCAGAATTGGCTGTTATTTTTACTAGATATACACCTGAATTTAATTCTCCAGCATCCAATCGAATATAATTTTCACCGAGCGACAACCCATTTTTTTCCATTTTCATAACGGATTTCCCAAGTACACTGAACACTTCAATGGAAATATTTGAACTTTCTTTGAGAACAATTTTTAACGTTGTAACGGGATTGAATGGATTTGGATAAAAAGACACATTTATTGAACTTGGCAAGAAATCATGTTGCTCTGTAGAAACAATAAAGTTTTTCCAATCTGGTAAATCTTCTGCGTTAATTACTAAGCTATGCGAATAGGCTTCTCTTACATCATTATGTGGATAACTTCGAATAAAATCGCCAGTCCATAATGAGAAATATGACCACCAAGTACCGTATTTCGTCACTTTGTCCATAACTGGCAAGGTTCCCGATTCCGAAAGTGTTACTATTTTTTTGCCATTAAATTGATTAAATGTTTCTTCCCACTGAGCTGACATAGGTGAACCTTTTGATGTGTAAATATCATGTGAAACAATATCGACCCAATCATCGCCAGGATACCATTGAGGGTCACCAGTTGTATAAACCCAAATTAAATTGTGAATTTGATGGTAATCACGAAATCTAGAAACCATTAATCTCCAAAGTTTAATGTATGCTTCATGTCCTTTTGCGCCCCACCAAAACCAAGTACCAGAAGCTTCATGTAGAGGTCTCCAAAGAACTGGAATTCCTTCATTTTGAAATTTTTTGAGCTGAACTGCAATTGCATCCATATCTCGAAGTAAAAGATGATAACGCTCAGATGAAGTATCAGCTAAAGTAGCTTGAATATCGAAAGTTGTTGCACGGGTATAAAATCCACTCCACCACAATTTATCTGGTTCTTCATTAATTAAATCGGTTGGAGCATTCCAATGCCAAGAAATACTCACTAAACCATTAGTACGTTTTGACCAATTAATCATTTTTTCTGCATTTCCAGCTGGATTTGCCCCAAACTGAATTCGAGAAGGGGAATAATCCATAAAATCGAAATGGCCGACTGCTGGTGTTTTCCCAGTAATGTTCTTTATATAATTAATATCAGATTCTTCTTGCTGTCCGCTTAGAATTTTTTTTCCGTAATTATATAACAAAAAACGGAACAATGAACGTGTTTCAGATGATGCACTTGCATCGATAAGGGAATCTGGAACGGTTTTTAATAGTGCTGCTGTAGCCGGTTGTAGCATAATGTAGTCTAAATCATACCAACCCCAACCTCGTTTAATTACGAGTGAATTTTGGCCTTCGGTGAGCTCTACTTTTCCCAAAGAATTAGTTGAAAAAGTCTTACCTACATTGGGCAACATTGCAGTTATCGTAGTTCCATTTAGCACTATTTCACACCCTTTAGAGCCGTTTGGAGTTGCATAACCTAGTATGAGATTAAATAAACCTTCATTTGATTCAAAATTGAAAACTATTGAACTGTTATCTGAAGTAATATTAGATACATAACCTTTTCCTGAAAAACCTGGATTTGTGTTCATGACGGAAACCGAGGTTAACGTTCCATCTTCTGCTTCAAGAAAATGAGTACCTGGTTGAGCAGATAAAGATGATATGATACAAGCCAAAAATAAAACCGCACAGGACCGAATTCTTGTTTTCATCATTTTACCTCAAGAATTGGAGAATATTCACAACTTCCTCGAATTCCACTGAAAATGGCACGAATTTCATATTCATTAGGGAAACGATTTGCTCGATAGGCGCGAATTTGCGTTTCCTTTTTCTGAATAATTGTAGCTGCTAAACCCAAAAAGCGAAATTCTTTGGCTCCATCAATTAATTTATCTCCTTTTCTAGAAATAATATTTCCAGTAAACTCTGATTTTTTCGAAACGTGTGCTGAAACTAATACAGGAAATAATAAAAACAGCAGAATTCCAAAGATTTTCATTATTAAATCCCTTTGTCAATCAGATTTTTTTTGAAGAAATTCAGCATGTTTTTTGATGATTTCCAACGTGGATTTATCAGAAGCAAAAACGGAATTTAGTCCTTGAGGCTCTTGTGGTGGATCACCAACAAAAGGATGACCAGGTCTCCATCTACCATCTTCATGCTTAGGAATTCCTAAACCACCCCAACTCCAGAAATTTGAACCTGCGATTGGACGACCTTCTTTAATTTTGTTTTCAATTATGGAAAACACAAATTGGTAATAACGATTTCTATATGTGACTGGCGATTTTAAATCTAAACTTTCTAAATCTCTACCTAAACCGAACTCAGATAAAACAATTGGTTTGTGCAAGGAATCAGCCAAAGAGATATGCTCTAAGATGTACGATTTAGCATTTTCAAGCGAAGCTGGAAAAGTTCCTTCCATATCATCTGCCTTAAACCATCCCCAATTTTTTGCCCACATTTGAAAGGTTAAATAATCTACATATTCTGATTTATGTGCATCAAGATATAGTTGAGCCGACTCTAAACTTCCTTTTATTCCTTCGTTTCCAGTTGAAACTAACTGATGTGGGGCGAGTTCTTTTATAAATTTTGAAGATTCGTGGATCCATGAAATAAATGCATCTTTATGTTTTAATCCTTCTTCGCCATTTCCCGGTCTTGGTTCGTTTGATAATTGCCACGCCATAATTGTTGGGTCGTCTTTGTAGACTTTTCCATTTATCGAATTTTTTCGAGTTATGATTAGCTTAATAAATGCCTGCCAAGCTATTTGTGCTTTTTCATTGCGATAAAACTCTGCGGATTGATTCATGTAACCTGACCAATCGCCTGTTTCACTTGGATCAATTGAAGGCTTGCCACCAAACCATTCACTCCAAACAGTCATACCACCACTCCATTCCCAAAAATTATTTAGAAATATAACTGCTTTCATATCTCTTTTAGCCATTTCATCTAATAGAAAATCGAGACCAAGTAATAAATCTTGATTGTATTCTGTTGGTGAATTTAACATTGAAGGCTTTAATCCACGAGTATGGTTCATTAATTCGGATGCAGCAAGAATCCGTAGATTATCGATTCCATTTTCATGAAGAGCATCTAATTCTTTAAGAAGGCGACCTCTATCACCACGATTTTCTGGCATTCCTAAATAGGCTCCATACCAAAAATTTGTACCAACAAAACGATAGGGATTGCTATCCAAAATAAATTGAGTTCCACTTACCTTAACAAAACCAGATTGATGAGAGTTTTTTGAACAAAACGTTAGAACTAAAAATATCAATGGTAAAAAGCTGATTTTTTTCATGTGCATTCTGTGATAAGTGTTAATTATTAGTCAAGCTCACTTTATAAAATAAATCACCAAAATCAAATACGGCTTAAAGTGCTATTCTTAATAAATAACTACTAAGAAAAATAAAAACTTATACTTAACAATGAATCTACTAGATATCTCCAATAGTAATAAGTAGTATCAATACAATTATCAATAATTGAGAATCTTACATTTTAAGCCAAATAATGTTTTGATATAGGTGCGAAATGTTGAAACATAATGTACTTGTTAGCACTTATTAAATCAAGTTAATTTATTTAATATTTTATTTTTATGATTTACTTGGCATCATGCAGTCAACAGTCGATTGTGTCCAACTTAAGTATAGTGGCTTTAAAATTTCAATTAAGATGTTAAAAAAAGGCTTTATTAATCAACATAGTTAATTTAGTAAGTCCTTTTATATATAAATACTAAGAATATAGCCCATTAAGAGCCATTATAAGAAGATATTTAAGCTATTCTTTAAATTTTCATCTAAAAAATTGATTTAATCTAACATATTAATTTAAACCTACTTTTAAAAAACCATGCTTTAAATTGCTATTGATTGGTTGATATCTCAATTTCACTTCAACCTCTATATTCTTCTTTGAAAAAAACTGTCTGAATTATTTTATTTACCTGGAAAATAGTACTTCAAACATATTTTTATTAAGAATTGACCACTAAGGAAAGCGTTTTTCCTTTTGAAAAAAACGCTTTTTGAGCTATTGACTATTAAATCAATTTAATTTATTATATAAATGTGGTTAGGAAATACAATCAACTGATTGCAGGTTAGGTATTTTAATTAAAGTTTATATTCAGGTTTTAGGCTATATCTAGTTGTCTCTGATAAGAATTCTTTATCAATACCTTGTTATATGCTAAGCAATTTGCTCAAGCAAGCATTTATTTCAATTATTTAATAAAGTTATTTTATTTTTACTATGAAGGTATATTTTTATTTGTTTCTTCTTATCACTCTTGTTAATTGTTCTTCTCCAGTTGACCAAAATTTGGGAGAAATTGTTGATGATAATCAAACATTTGTATCTGGTCCGATAACGCAACCAAGTAGTTCAACTACTTATACAATGAAATATGATTTCGAATCAGATGTTCAAGGTTTTACAGCTAATGGTCAATCAGGCGGTCCGTGGCGTGTAACAGAATGGAAAGCAAGTGGTAACAGCTCATTAAAGGCCAATGTAAGCCTTAGCAGTGGAAAACAAATTTCACTCGAACGAACGTCCAATGATTCATTTAGTGGATTTCAATTTCTTGAAGTTACTGTTAGAACTGCGACTTGGGGAAACCAAGGTAATGGAATGACAGCTAAATTATTTGTCAAAACAGGCAATTCATGGCAATGGTTTGATAGTGGCTCAGTTTCAATTGGTTCATCTACAACTGGTACTATTTTAACTCTCCAATTAGATGCTGTTTCCAATTTAGGATCGATAAAAGCAATTGGAGTTCAATTTACTGCAGGTTCTGGCGCAAGTGGATCTTCGGCAGTTTATATTGATAGAATTCGTTTAGGACAAACATCAACCCCTCCTCCAATTTCTATTACACCAGTAACTCCAGGTGCAAATGCAACTAGCCAGTCAATTCTAAATAAATTAGCTGGCCAACCTTATAAATCAATAAATAGAACTATTTCTGGTCAATTTTTAGGTTATAGTGGTTTTGCATTTACAACCTCGTGGCTTAATACGATTTATACACAAACCAATCAATATCCAGGAATTGTTGGAATGGACATCGCTAATGGTGGTGATGGTAGTAGAGGTTTTTATGAAGTTTTTGACCATTCAAATAATGCTTCATTAGTTTCTCATTGGAATAATGGTGGTCTAATTGCTATAAGTCACCATTTTCCAAATCCTTTAAGAACAAATGGAATGGCTGGAATGCAAAAATCTAACAGAGAAACTACTGCCAATATTGATAACATGTTATATGGACCTAATTCCAATAATCCGGATAAAGAAAGATGGTTTGGTGGATTATGGCAAGTTTATCTCAGTCTGTTAGATCTTCAAAATCGTGGAATTACGGTTTTGTATCGTCCACTACACGAAATGAATGGAGATTGGTTTTGGTACGGAGCACTGGGCACATCTTCTCGACCAGGAAGTTCTGTCGCTGATTTTCATAAACTTTGGAATAGTATTTTTGATTACATGACTACGAGCAAAGGAGCTGGATATCCTGCATTAGATAACATTATATGGGTTTACTCACCCGACTATAGTAGAGATAATGTAACTGCTTATTACCAATCAGGAAATTCTGGCATTCAAACTGACATTGTTGCGCTAGATGCCTATTTAGATGATCCTCATACGAATTCTACCTTATTGTCCAAATATAATCAGTTGCTCGGTTTAGGTAAACCTTTTGCTTTTGCAGAGATTGGTCCTAGAAACACCCGAACTGACGGACAATTTGATTATAATAATTGGCTTAATGCCATTCGGAATCGTTTTGGTCAAAGTACATTCTTTATGTCTTGGGACGACTTCAATTCTGTAAAAATCGCCCCAACGTCTAACTTAAATGCAAGCAGTTTATATAATTCATACAATTGGATGTTAAATAGAGGCGAAGAGACACTTCGTTAATCATCTTTAAGAATCAGTCAAGTATTTCAACCCATTTAAACAAGGCGCAAATATTCTTTTTGCGCCTTGTTTTACTATTTTCAATATAAAATTATACATTATGCAAACTGTTATATTGAGGTCATTTTATTTCACAATTATGAAAATATTTAAAAGCTTATTCTTCTTTTTTTCTTTTATCTGTTTAGTTTCTTGCCAAACTGAATTATCTAAAATAACGCCAGATCTTAGTCAAAAATACGCTTCAACAAGAGAACCATGGGAAAAAGAAGTTTCATCGTTGTTAGCATTAGACACTTTGGAAATCTACCCAGATAACTCCTATTTATTTATGGGAAGTTCGAGTATTCGTCTTTGGAGTACACTTAAAGAAGACATGAGTCCGCTGTCTGTGATTCAAAGAGGTTATGGTGGTGCTAAATATTCTGATTTAATTCATTTTACCGACCGATTTGTTAGACCTCATAAACTTGGAGGAATCGTAATTTTTGTTGCAAATGATATTCGTGCTCAACCCGATGACAAAACCCCTGAAGAAGTACTTGCTTTATTTAAAGAAGTAGTTCGAATTTCAAGAAAAACACATCCTAAAGTTCCCATTTATTCAATTGCCATTACACCTACACGATCTCGCTGGAAAGCATGGCCTGAAACAAAAAAATCAAATGAGTTAATAAAATCACATTGCAATAAAACAGAAAATTTGCACTTTATTGAAACAGAATCAGCTTTTTTAGATGAAAAAGGTGAACCAATTGATTCTTTATTTAGAGACGATAAACTTCATTTAACACCAGACGGCTATAAAGTTTGGACTAAAATAGTAAGAGAAAATCTAGGTTTATGACAAAAAAAAAGCCACTCTTTTACAAGAGTGGCAAAATCGTTTAAAACGTATTGCTATTAATAGCTACGACGTTCTCTAGATTGGTAGCCGCCGCCGCCGCCGTTACGGTTTCCACCGCCACCGCCGCCATTACCACCACGGTAACCACCGCCGCCGCCGCCGCGATTACCGCCGCCAAAACTACCTTCAGTTTTAGGACGAGCAACTGCTACAGAAATAACTTTTCCGTCATATTCAGCTTGGTTTAATTCGTCGATTGCTTTTTGACCTTCTGCATCATTATCCATTTCAACGAAACCGAAACCGCGTGAGCGACCTGTTTCACGATCTGTGATTACTTTTGCGGATGTTATTGTTCCGTACTCTTGGAATAACTCAGTTAAATCATTTGATTCGATGCTATAGCTGAGGTTTGAAATATAAATATTCATGTAATTGTATAAATAAATGTTGGTTGTAAAGATGAAAAAGCAGAAGGGAAACAAAATGAGCTAGTAGTAGCAATAAAAAAATTAGTGTCAACCAAATAGATAAAGTGTTGCGGAATCTGATATCATCGAGCTCAAAGATAGGTAGATATTAACTGAATACCTAAGAATCCTTGATTTTTATTTTCATTAAATAATTGTTTTACAATCGAATACTAAAAATTTATTGTTTTTTATGCACTTACGATATCACACATTTTTCCTAGTAGTCTAATAGTTGAGCATTACTTCACTTTTACCATTTCACATAATATGTTAACTATATGGACTGCAAAAAGTTAAGTTTTAAGACTTATTTAGCTCAAAATCCTTTTTGATTTTATCAACTTCTGTAAGCTAAGTACTATAATTTTCAAATGCTTTGCCCATACTCACAATTAATTAAACCCATTTTTTTTTACTGAATTTGCAAATATTCTTTACTAACAAGTGCTGATTTCGAAGCGTTTCTCAATTCTGTAAAAGAATTATTCCAAATTTTAATCTCTTTTTTGACATTTAAGACGTAGCTATTCTTTTACAAAGCTCGAACGTAGAGTTGCTTTTTTACTTTGATTTTAAATACGGCTTGAGAAACAAGTTTTTTGTTTTATGATGTTTTATACCATATTTATTCAAGAACTCTAGCAGTAGAATTAAAAAATCTACTCTGATATTTAAACCCTAGTATTATTAACAATTTAAATTAATGATGCGAATAATTTATTCACGCCTGCTTATAATCTCAAACCCCAGATTTTCTTCATTACTTTAATCAAACAAATTAATCTACATTTTGAGCAAATCGTTTACCTAAAAGCAGATAATCTTCCGCTCTATAATGCCATCCATCAGTTAATTTTGCTTCTTTTGTAAATAAAACCAATTTTGCATTTTTATCTTTTTTAACAAAATTTTGTTGAGCTTGGCGAACGATTGAAGCATGTTCTCGGGCTGTTCCATATTCCCAAGTTGAAGAAGCTGAGATTTCACCAATTACAATCCTTAATTCCGGCTCGTTTAAGTGAGTTCTAAAAATCTGCATCAGTCTAGTTAAATTTGATTCGTACGAATTAGCTATTTCTTCGCTAAAACTTGCATCAGATTCTCCTTGCATCCACAAAATAGCTGTTGGAATTATTTCGTCTTCTTTTCCATCGCCATTTAAATCGCGTTTTATTAACATAGAATCGATATTTGCTAAAAAGAAATCTAACTGATTATTTCCATTTGATTTAGTTTCTGTCTCATCCCAACTTCCATAATCTGCAGCAGCTTCTTTATGAATAGAGGAACCTCCTTGTGCATATTTAAATAGTGCAAGTTTTTTTCCAGGATGTAAACGTTCCCATTCTTGTGCAAAACCGATTTCAGGACCAAATTTATCTGAAAAATGATTTTCTTTATTTGAAACTGAATATCCTGAACCAAAACCCAATTTCAATCTTTGCCAAAAACCGCTTGTTTTAATTTCGGAAAAGTCTGCTAATCGGTTAGGAGCGTAAATCCATGTGTTACTAAGCACTATGGGTGTTGAGTCTGGTAAATCAGCAATTAAACCCATTCCTTCTGCATTTGATTGACCTGCTAGTATCACCAAATAGAATTGATCCTTAGGAGTAGAACACGCACTTAGAAAAAAACACAGGGCGATAAAACTATTTCTCATTTTAGTAACTTTTTCATTGTTGGGAGCAATTCTTCAAGCATTTTTTCATGCTCAAGTTCCGAAGGATGTGAACTACAGCCACTTGGGTAATGGCCTTTGTATTCAAACAAAACAATTGCGCAATTTGATGTCTTAGTCACTTTTTCCGCTATATCTTTTAACCAAGTATTTAACATTGCTTTTTTAGAATCCTGTAAAAGTGGGCTATCGGTTAATAAAAAAGTAGCGTTTGGATAGTTACTTTTAGCCGTCAAAATCAATTTGGTGTATTCTTCCTTAAATTTTTCCTCGTTTGGTAAAGGTCGAGGTTTCTCTGGATTATCTCCATCACTAAAATCATTGGTTCCTAAAGCAATAACGACTAAATCAGCGTGTTTTGAAAAATCCCATTGATCATTTACGTTGCTTGGATCTATAGAAACAGAACTATAGGTTGAGTTCATTGTTGGACCATCTGTATTCCAATTTCTACTAATTCCCATACCTGAAACAGAACTCAACATCACATCAGCATTTAATTTTTCTGTAAGCAAATAGCCATAAGAACGACTCGCGCTGTGTTGATCGAACCAAGTTCCTGTTCCACAAGGAATTAATTCATCATTACTTCCGAAACCACACGTAATGGAATCTCCGATAAACTCAATTAGAGCACGATTTTCTTGTTTTGATTTAATTATTTTTTTGGCTTTAAACTGCTTAATTCCTACAAGACCTTGTTGTCCTTCTGTTTCGTGAATTAAGCGAATATGATGCTTCCCTTTTCCTAAGTTAGAGGCTAAAGTATATTCTCTCTTGTCCTCAAAAGTACGAAAACGAAGTTTTGGTTCTCCATCAACAACTACTTGAAACCAATTGTACTGCTCATTTGATTTAGCCGCATTCGAAAATTCTACGATTGCGGTTTCTCCTTCTACTGTAAAATCAAAATGTACACCGCTCGCCGCAAAATGAACTTCATTTGAATTTTTAATCAAATGGCGACCTGTTATTTGAATTTCATTTGCTGTGGCAGCATAAGAAATAAGCTTTTCCGAAGTACAGGCAGAGTTTATCATCATAAAAACAAAAATAAACCATATTTGAAAGATGATTTTAAGCATTTCTCTTCACACTAAATTATTTCTCAAGATTATTTTTCAGCAAAATGTTTTTCTAATAATTGCCTTGTTTTTTGAATACCTATCTCCTCAGAAAAATGATCGCCTTCAAATTCAACACTAATCCATTTATTAAAATTACTTTCCGAGATAAGTTGAGCCATTTTCTCGTAATCAATACTAGTTTCTTCACCTAGATGATCAAAATGATGCGTTTTTACACTCACTGATTTTGAATACGGAAGTAGTTTTTTAACACCTTCATAACGATTATAGCGATTAGGCGCTCCCCAAATCATAGAATCTGAATAATCGAAATTATCAGTATCCAACATAACTCCTAAATTTGTGACATCTACTTTTTTTATTAATTGAATTAACCAATCAGGGTGCGAAGAAAGTCCACCGTGATTTTCAATAAGGATTTCAATCTGATGGGATTTTGCAAATCTGCATAATTCTGAAAGCGACTCCGCAGTTTGACTAAGCTGATCTTCCCAAGAACCAATTCCATGAGCATTAAGTCGCATAAATGGGCAGGATAATTTGGCAGAGGCTTCAATCCATTTCTTATGATTTTCAACGGCTTTTGTTCTAGTTTTTTTATCAGAATGACCGATGAAACCTTCTTCATCTACCATTATGAGTACACTTTTAATATCGTAATCGGAACATCTCTTATTTAAATCAGACAAATAATTTTGATTATTAGCCTTGTCAAAAAAGAAGGTATTCACATATTCAACAGCATTATAGCCTAAATCATGTGCTTTTTTTGGGAAATCGAGAGGATGTAAGACTCCTTGCAAATTGGCATCTGGATTTGAAACTAAGTTCTTTTTCCATTGTTCATAATCATTTTTTGAAGTTCCAAATTGAGAACGATGCAAAGCCCATTGGGACAATGAATATTTTGGATTATAATTGTTCATTCGAATCAAATTTTTGATGTTAAAAAAAGCTGCCATTCCAAACGACATTTTTAAAAATTCGGATCTAATCATGGTATTTCTTCTTTTTTTTTGTATGAAATATGTTCAAATTTCATTTTGAAACTATAAAATTGAGCTTTTACTTTAGCTCACACAAAAAGTCACTTTTTCGAATTTCACCTTTTCAACTCGCATGCAATCGCCAACTTTTTTGATTAAGCTCTTTCTTCCTTTTTAAGAAAATGCTGAGCTTATAAACTCGACTATTATTTATTTGGAGTAAGAATTACAAACTGAATGAAGTACTCAATATTTTCTTTTTCAAAATTGGTATTTATTGAATTAATGAGCTTTCTATCTTATTATTTTTTATACATTTTTGGCAATTCAGATTCCAACATTATTCTATCGGTTTTAACCATTTTCAAAAAATCATTTTCACTAACTTGCCCTTTGAATGGCGCGTAATAGTGATCCTTTTTTTCAACTGCTTTTGTGGCATTTCTCCAAACTTGGAAATAGGTAATTTTCTTTGTCCAATCGTTTGTTTCAATTCCTTTTAGCATGATTTGTGTCCACCAAGTTGAGTCAGGAATGGCTTCCATACCGGTTTCAGTTAAAGCTGCTATTTTGTTTTTATTTGTAGCAATCTTGGCAATGAGTTCCAGACTTTTTGCAAAATTTTGCGCGTTTTCAGCTGGACTTGCTGTATTTACAGGATGACCGACATCCCAATAATTATCTAATCCAATAATATCTACATATTCATCGCCTGGATAAGCATAAAAATAAGCGTTCTCGTCATTTAGAGACATCCGACTTCTATCTGGAGAAAAAGCATAAATTAGATTATGAATTTGTTTTTCGTTCTTGAGATAATCAACTGTAAACTGCCATAATTTGATGTAATCCTCTTCTTTTGTTGGACCTTTACACCACCAAAACCAATCTCCATTATGTTCATGCCAAGGTCTGAAAATAATCGGTATCGGAGAAACTTCTTTAAAAAATCGTGCGGCAGCATCTAGATTTTGTGTAAGAATGTGGTGATTCTCGCCACCTGGCAAAATCGAATGAACTGCACTTGTTGTATCATAAAAAGATTTTCCCGTTGCTGGATTCGACATGTGCCAAGCAAATGCAATTACACCTCCACGATCATAACCTTCTTTCACAAAGTTTTTGATTCTTAACATTTTTTCTTCCATTTCGATTTCGGAATCATTTAGATTTACAAAATCTGCAATATCCCATCCATAAAGTGCTGGAAAATCTCCTGTAACATCTTTTACATCAGATCGATTGGGTTCATTTCTCCACGAATAACCATAAGCCAATGTGGCTTGGTGCCCAAATAAGGTGTGTTTACCTTCGAGTTTTTTTAAATTTTGGTAGAGATTACTCGTTTGTTCTTCGGCATTTTTATCAATTAATTGCAATTTCTTTTCATTTTTCGAACAGGAAATAGCAAGAGATAAAACGGCTATTAGAGTTAGTATTTTCATGACCTTATCCTTTAATTTGAAACTAATTTCTTTGACATTAATAGGTATCGACTAAACTTAAAATGCTGATCTCATCAACTTGGTTTAGTACGCCTTCATATTCAATCAAAATTGGGGTATTTGGAAATAGATTAACATAATTGTCTAAAAAGCGAACTGTTTTGTCTTTATTTAAAATCTCATTATTTGATGATTTCCAAGTACTTAAAAAAACATCTTTTGCAAAAACATCCGACAAAAGAGAAATATAGTGTTTTCCATTTTGTTCAATTTTTGAAACTTGAATAGTTGGTTTTTTCAAAACTAGATTTTTGGGTTCCATTAAATGAACTACTCTTTTTGCGGCTCTTGTCTCATTTTTCAAATAATAAACGAGAGATAATTCATTGTCTTTAAATCCTTTACGAAGTTCTTTTAGTTGAACAGATTCCATACGTGTAGAAGTATTAGCAGGAATTTTCCAATTATTTTCTTGTCTTTGAACTAATCCTTTTGAATGATGCCAAACCTCAAGTACAAAAGTTGCCTCAACTTCATTCAATACATCAGACACAACCTGAAATTCTATGCTTTTTTCTGCAATCTTAGGGACAATTAAAATAGGTTTATACAAGTCACGAACACTGAAATGAGCTGCTTTTTTATTTCCGAAATAATCAATGCTCGACCAAGACGCTACGGGCCAACAATCATTTATTTGCCAATACAAAGTGCCCATTGTAAAAGGCATTGCACTTCTATGCGCCTCAATAGCTTTGGTCATTCCATAACTCTGAACTAATTGACTTACATAAATATAGGATTCAAACGATTTTGGTTGTTTAAAATGCGTTTCTAAATAATGTTGAATCAGTCGATTTCCATATTCTTTGTCTCTTCTATCATCGGCCATACAGCGTTGATGTGCTAACATGACTTCAGAATGCAAATGTCTGTCTTTGGCTTTAGTAAATTTGTCAATAGTTGATTTTTCTGGATATGATTGAAATCCGTATTCACTCATGAAACGAGAAAGATTTTTATCATAATCACTAAAAGGCTCTTTTCCATGCCAAACACCCCAATAATAAGCATCTCCTTGATTATACGATTTGGAATCATAACCTGAAATTGGACTTGTTGGTGTATAAGGTCGAGTTCCATCGGCAAATTCGATTGCATTTGGAATAGTTTCGTAAAAAAGCTTTTTTAAATCACTTTCGTATTCTTTTTGCTCTTCTTTAGTGTATTTCTCTTTCCAGCCCCATTGCCACCAAGCAATTTCGTTCTCATTATTTCCACAATACAAAGCTAAACTTGGGTGATTTCGAATACGCTTAACATTATCAATAACTTCGGCATACACATTATCTAAAAATGCTTGATCGCCGGGATACATAGCGCAGGCAAATATCATATCTTGCCAAACGAGTAGCCCTAATTCATCACAAATATCGTAAAAAGTATCCGATTCATAGATTCCACCGCCCCAAACACGAATCATGTTCATATTTGCGTCTTTAGCACTTTGCAAAATATCACGATAGTGTTTTTCTGTAACTCTGGGCAAGAAATTGTCTTCTGGAATATGATTTGCGCCTTTCATAAAAACAGGTACTCCGTTCAATTTCACATAAAATGAGCGCCCTGAATCATCTTTTTCACGAACAAGTTCTATTTCACGAATTCCAATATTTAGCGACTTTGAAGAAACTAATTTTTGATCTGTTGTAACTTGAATTCGAGCTTTGTACAAATAAGCTTCTCCAAGTCCGTTAGACCACCAGAGTTTAGGATTTTTAACAGAAAAAGAAATGGGATATGTTTTTTTGCCCGATTGAACGGCAATTTTTTTATTGATGTATTCGGTTTCATTCAAATAGATTTGTAGCGTAAGCTGTTGATCTTCTTGACTTTCCAATTCAATTGAAGCATGAATTTGAGCTAAATTTTTTGATTCAATTTTTGAGCTAACTTGCACATCTTGAATTCTTATATCCTGCCAATAAATCAATTCAATAGGTTTCCATATTCCACTTGTAATTAATCGCGGTCCCCAATCCCAGCCAAATTGATATTGAGCTTTTCTTGAATATAAAGCGATCATGGTATCGGCTTGATCGTTATTTGGGAAAGCCATTAAACGAAACGGCGCTGATTCCCATTTAGGAATAGTCTCATCAAAAACGTTTCTAAATTGAATTTTCAATTCATTGTTTTTGTCTTTTAGTTTTTCCGAGACATCAACATCCCAGGTTCTAAACATATTATTTGCTGAAAGAATTTGTTCGCCATTCAAAAAGACATCGGCATAGGTATCTAAACCATGAAAACGAAGTAATTGAGTAAACGATGAAGTTGCATTTTCAGGCTTGTCGAATGTTGTTTTATACACCCAATTGGTCTTGCCAATCCATTGTAAATCAGCTTCATTTGTTCCAAAAAATGGATCTGGAATTAAATTATTTTGAATTAAATCGGTATGAACAGTACCAGGAACTTCTGCCGGTAAAAAATCTGCATTTCCTTGTTTTGCGAATTCCCAATTTGAATCAATTAGTTGAGAATTTTCCGCTTTTTTGAGTGAAGAATCACAAGAAATAGCACTTAAGAGTAAACTAGCTACTACTAAAATATGCTGAAGACCTACGATTGGTTTGGATATTTGAATCATAATTTTAACTCCATTTTTTGTAAACAAACGTTTTAGAAATCTTCCAAATGTAGATTTTGGGTTTATTAAACTTAGCTAAACTCTAAATTGAACTTTACCGTCATCAACTTGATTACTTTCAGCACAGAATCTAGCATATTGCGAATCAGGGTTAATTCTTAGTAAGCTAATAACACAGAGGCCACTCCAAAAAGTCGATTTTGACGGTTTTTACCCATTCAAATCGCTTGAAATCGCCGATTATTATGCTGAAAATTACTTTTCAGAGTAAGTTCAATACTTAATTCTTCGAAGGTTGGCCAATAACAATTCCTATTAAACTGAGTACAGGATATGATTTGAAATGATATTCTACTTAAAAAATCATTTTTCTTCACAGTGTCTTCAAAACCACTTCTTTGTTTAATGAACGACAGCAATAAAGTAGCTACGAAAACTTTTAAAGGATTTTAAATACGAATGCTTAAACCAAACTCTAATTACTAAATAGCTTCTATTTTCAAGACTTAGAATTTCTAACGCAGATTGTATTAGTACAAACCACGAATTAAAAGTAAGAACTCGTTCTTAAATCAAGATTAAAAAAAGTATTTAGTATTAAAAACTAATTAATGGATAAGGAAATTCATTTTGAAATAACTGGAACAGGAATTCCATCACGAACCCTTTCCATAATTTCAAGACAAAGTCTGCCCGTATGATAAGGACATTTCCAAGGTCCAATTTTATCTTCAATAAAACTTGGATTCCCTTTAAAATCGACTTTCCAAAACCATTCACCATAATTTGCATCAAGAATAAATTCACTAATGAATTTCCAAATATCTAGAGCATATTCAAGGTTTTCAGTATTTCCAGAAATTTGGAATTCATTAACTAGCCCAACTATTGCTTCTGCTTGAGCCCACCAATCTTTATCAGTATCAAGAACGGCTCCGTTTTGTCCTGAATTAAAAATACCGCCGTTTTGTTTATCTAATCCTTCTTCAAGTGTTATAGATGAAATTAAAACAGCTAAACTATTTGTTTTAGTTATTCTGAGTACATCGCCAGTAACTTTAGCGGCTTCGGTAAGAAGCCAAGAAGCTTCAATGTCGTGACCATAGGAATACGTATTACTAATTGCTTGCCAATCATGATTAAAGAAACTTAAAAAATGGTTTAAATCTTCATTCCAAATTTTATTTAAATGAAGATCTATTAATCCATTTAATCTGTCTTTTAGCAGTTCATTTGGCCAAATTCTATACAGAGTTGTAAAAGCTTCAAGAATGTGCAAATGAGTATTAAAACTTCTTGGTGCTTGTATATCAGAATCACCGAGTTTAACATCGTCTGTTGGATTCCAGTTTCTATCAAAACATTCTATGTATGAGTTTGAATTGGCATCAAAACTATGTTTTTCAAGATGAGAAAAAATGATTTTTGCCTTTTCTAAGGCTTCCTCATCGTTAAATGCTCTTGCGTATTCGGCAAAAGCATAAATGGCAAAAGCCTGACCATACGTATGCTTTTTGGTGTTTTTAGGCTGTTCATTTGCATCAACTGACCAATAAACACCGCCATTGGCTTCATCCCATAGAGTAGTGGATAAAAAGTTATAAGCAGATTCTGCGAAAGGTTTTAGGGAATCATTTTGTAGAACTCTATATGATGAAGAAAAAAACCATAAAATTCGAGCGTGTAGAATGCAAACATGATCGGCATTAGTATCTACTTGATTATTACCCGTAATTCTTGCATAAAACTTTCCAGTGTTTGAATCAAACACTTTATTAGTCCAATAGGGAATAATGTGTGTTGTTAATTCAGAATGAACATGATCTCGAATTTCTTCAAGGAGGGATTCAGTACTCACAGTACCTCCATTTAATTACGTAAAAGTGATTTATTTGAGTGAATTAATTCAATTCTTTGTTTTACACAATCTGCAGAAAACAATGGATCTGAGGGAGTGTTAACAACATAGTCGATTAATCTATCTAAAGAAGAAACAGCAACATGTAAACGCGTATCAGAACTTGCATAATAAATAAAAACAGTTCCGTCTTTATCCACTATCCAGCCATTACTAAATACCACATTTGAAACATCACCAACACGTTCTTCATTTTCGGGTGCAATTAATAAACCTGATGGAGAATGTGTTAATCTCCAGGGTTCAATTAGATCGGTCATAAACATATACAACACATAACGAAGTCCAGCAGCAGTATTTCGCACGCCATGAGCCAAATGCAACCAACCTTTTTCTGTTTTAACAGGTGGTGGTCCTTGTCCATTTTTTACTTCTTTTATGGTGTGATATAAGCGTTTATCAATCGTAATTTCTTTTTCAATTACTGCAGGATTCATAGAATTGGATAGTCCCCAACCAATTCCTCCGCCAGAACCAGCATCAATAAATCCATCTTGCGGTCTTGTGTAAAGGGCATATTTTCCATTTACAAACTCTGGGTGTAAAACAACATTTCTTTGTTGATTTGAAGGGGTTTTTAAATCAGGTAATCTTTCCCAATTTTTTAAATCTTTGGTTCGAATAATACCAGCTTGTGCACTAGCTGATGAAGTATCTGAAAGAGGAACTTGTTTATCTTTTCTTTCTGTACAAAAAATGCCGTAAATCCAACCGTCTTCGTGGGCTGTTAAACGCATATCGTACACATTGGTATCGCGTTCATCAACTTCAGGAAGCAAAATAGGTTCATCCCAAAACGTAAAATTATCTATGCCGTTTGGGCTCTCTGCAATTGCAAAAAAACTCTTACGATCCCAACCTTCTACACGAGCAACAACACAATATTTATCGTTGAATTTAATTGCACCGGCATTAAAAACGGCACCAATACCCAAACGTTGTAATAAAAAAGGATTCGAACTTGGGTTTAAATCAAATCGCCAGTTAATTGGAATATGTTGAGCTGTTAAAACTGGATTTTTAAATCGTTGGTAAATACCAATATACTCTTTAGAAGGCTCGTTTTCTTGATCAATAAGTTTCTGATACTCATCAAGTAACATCTTTTTTTGTGTATCAAAGCTATGGCTAAAAATGGTCGACATAATAGAATCTCTTTTAGTCTTGATGTGAATGTTCTTGTTGATGTTGAGTTCTCATTACAGCTAATTCCGACTCTATTTGATTCATACTTTTTTCATCAAGTGAATAGAAATAGAGGAATACAGAAGCCAATAGTGCTCCAATACCTGCCGCAATACTCATTATAAATTTGATCCCAAAAAGAGTTTGTTCAGTTTGTACAATATTCGGTTCAAATCCGAATCCCGATAACATCCAACCTGTAATAGCACCGCCCAAAGTCCAACCGAATTTTTGCGACATTGATGACGATGAGAAAATTAATCCAGTTGCTCTTCTTCCATTTTTCCATTCGGAATAATCGGCAATATCAGCGTACATAGACCAAATTAAAGGAAGAACTATACCAGCGGAAATACCAATAAGTATATTTAATAGAAACAATAGAATAACTTGATTCGGATCTAAGAAAAATATTGCAATACTTAATACTGCTGATGTTAAAACCGAAATTTGAAACGCATTCTTTTTACCCAATTTTTTTGCTAATGGTTCTGCAAAAAGTACTCCTAAAATATTTGTCCCAATCCAGATACTCATATAGGACGAAGAAAGTGTCTCATAACTAAATTCTGTTCCAAATACTGTTTGATCACCAACATAATATTTGAAATAATAGATGATACTTCCATCTCGTAAAGAGTTAAAAATCAATATGCTAATACTTGCACCTAACATGATAAACCATGGAGCATTCTTAGCCATATCTTTTAAATCTAACTTCAGATTTGATTCTGGAGCGCTTGTAACTGAAAGACGTTCTTTTGTACCTAAAAAGGTTACTACAAAAAGAATAGCCGCTAAAATTGCATAAATCCCAATTGTCCATTGGAATCCAAGTCCCATATTATCTGCGCCATTCGCTTCTTTTCCAAAATAAGAGACCATTCCGTTTGCGGTAGCGGCAACCAATAAACCTCCAGAGAAAGCACCAATAAATCTAAAAGAAGCTAAAGATGTTTTTTCTGATGAAGAATTTGTCATTACACCCATTAATGATGAATAAGGAACATTAACAGCTGTATAAGCCATCATCATAAGTGTATATGTAACATAGGCATATATCAACTTTCCAGATTCTGATAAATCAGGAGATAAAAAGGTTATAAAACCTATAAGGCCAAATGGAATTGCTCCAAAAAATAAATACGGTCTAAATTTCCCCCATTTTGTATGTGTTCTATCGGCTATAATTCCCATCATGGGATCATTAAGAGAATCCCAAATTCTTGTTACCAAAAACATGGTACCAACAGCTGCTGCTGAAATTCCAAATACATCGGTATAAAAAAACATTAGAAACATGGAAAATAATTTCCAAAACATAGAGGATGCAAAATCACCTAAACCGTATGCAATTTTTTCTTTAATTGAGATTTTTTCCATGAACTGATTTCTTAAAGTTTAATACCAGACCTTACATCTGAAATTTGATAAACATTATTGAGGGACAAGCGATTATAGACAAATGAGATATTTTTGAATTAAAAACTTTTTAAGAAAAGAAGCCTCCAAATAAATTCGGAGACTTCATTTTCAGTGTTTTAACTCAACTTATTTTATAAGCATCATTTTTTTCGTTGCTGAGAAACGGCCTGCATCGATGCGGTAGAAATACACACCAGAGGCTAGTCTACTTGCATCAAATTGAACATAGTGTGTTCCAGATGTAAAGTTACCAGTCGCAAGAACTGCAACTCGTTGACCTAATACATTGTAAACACCTAATTGAACATCAGAAGCCGCACCCAAATTGAATTTAATCATTGTACTTGGGTTAAAAGGGTTTGGATAGTTTTGAGCTAATTCAAATCCATCAACTCCAAAAGTATTGCCTTCATTGGATGTTGCCATACCAACTAAGAAGAAATTAATTTGATCAATTCCAACTCGGCCAGATACGTTAGAAAACGTAATAGTTGAATTAGCTTTCGTTATATCTATTCCACTAATATTTAAGACATTTCCATCAAAAACTACGTTTCCATAAGTTGTGCCATTTACTGTTAAGTCTGCACTTGCCGATGCGTTATCATCTAATAACATGTAATCAACTTGGAAGATATAAGTGCCTAAATCTTCAAATTCAGCACCAACTTCAACACCGCCAGTTTTTAAATCAACATAAGCATCGCCGCCCATACAATCGCCTGAAGGACAAACAAGTTCTCCACCATTTGGATCACAACGTGAAGCATAAAGAGTTGCTACTACATCACCAGCTTCATTTTTTACAGTTACTGATTCATATTCAAGGTATCCCCAACTTCTAGCAAGTTTTAACTCAACTTCACCAGCTGGTAAAGCAACGGCTTCAGCTACTGATTCTGCCCAAGGTAATTCAGCTGTAATTTCGATTCCAACTGTTACACTTGCTGCAAAACTTCCATTGATATGGATATCAGTTTGTCTACCTGGGTTATTATCAGCATACCATGTGCGGTTTTTTACTGTAATATTATAATTACCTGCTTCAGAAAGATTAAATTTCCAAATCGGTTCGCCTGCACCGGCAACGCGTACAGCTTGTAAATTTGTCGCCATTACTTTTTCAGCGTCTCCACTTAAAGTTCCGTCTTCAACATGAACAAAACCTTTAGGAGTAATTTCTGGAGCTGCACCAACTAAGCCAAGAATTTTATCTTTTTGTGCTTGTTGATTAGCCATCCAAGTTGCTTTTTGAGTTGGGAACCAGTTTAAGTCACCTAAAGGATATCCATCTACAGCTGCTGTTAACAAATCGCTGTTAGTATAGGATAAATCTTCAGGTAATGGCCACATAATAGACTCATTATTACCATAACTACCACCGTCACGACCTGGATTCCAGTACCATAATTTTGGAGGAGTTACTCCTGCACGAATATCTTTAATGAATTGAATTGCAGAATCAGGATTATTAGGAACTACCTTTAAACCAGGATTTTTACCTGTAATCGTATTTAGTTCTTTCATGTTTTCCCATGCTGCAATAAAACCTTTTGTTGAATCATTTAAAAAAGGTTGAGCGCGTAGTGGAAACGCATCACCAGATGTTGAAGAATAATAGTTTTCGTAAATCTGATCTCTATACAATGCATTATTTGTTAAAGCAATTCTACGAATATCTTCAAGACCATAACGTGCTGGTAATGGATTTATAATAAACATACCGCTTGTTGCATTTCCTGGTTGTTTTAGACGTTCTGGTGTAAAATCACCCTCATCTTCACCTTGCCAAAAACCATTCACAAATAAATTATTTGCAACAAATGCTTCTGTCCACCAAGAACCTAAGATTACTTGACGACCGTTATTTACAACAGTGTTTTGGTTAAACCAGAAGTGATTTGGCTTTCCGCCTTCAACTTGAACAGAAAATCCACCAACATTTAAAAAACTATTGTTTTCAAAGTATAAAGTATCTGTATCTACCCAAACAGAAACTCCACGGCCACCCCATTTTTGATCATGGCTTAACATGTTTCTAAAAACAGAATTTGTGATTTTCACATCAGCATTAACGCCATAAACGCCAATCATACCCCATTGAGCATATTCCATAATTACATGGTCAACTTCGTAACGACCACCTTCTGCATTAAAACGAATGGTTTCATAAGGTAAATCTCCATTTAAGGTTTTACCGTTTAAAATCAGATTTTTTAAAACCATACTACCATTTCCTTCAATAAGGCGTTCGCCACGTGAACCGTCTTCACGGTGAGATAATTGAAGCATTGGAGGATTATCGAAAGCGCCTGGACCACCAGGCTCGCCAACTAAACGTAAAGTGAAGTTTGATGCTGTAATAGCTTCTGTATTGTAATAAAATCCACCACGTTCTAATTTATAGACACGATTTGGATTTAAACGGGAACCATCTGATGCAGTATCAGCAGCAATTGTGTTAACAATAGCATTAATAACGATATCTGTCCCTGCTTCGTTAAGCCATTTAACTAGTAATGTATCCTGAGCTTTTAAACCCGGTGCTAATAAGACTAAGGCTACTATAAATAGCCAACTTTTTTTGTAATGTGTAAGCATAGCTTTCCTCATTGGTATTTGATTATATAGATGTATTGTGAAACTTTTCTGTTTTAACAAGTTGATTATTGACATAAACCACTGTTTTTATTTAAATGTGTACCTAAGCCCTAAGTCGAACACTGTTCCATAGTATTCCACAAAAGTTGGGTATTGACTTTGGTACTGATAACTTCTGTCAGCCCGATTATTCAGATTACTTATGTTTAAGTAAACCTGAAGACTCGCGTTAACTTTTTGCTTTACAGATAAATCATATCTGTAATAATCGCTCGTAAATCTGTCATTCAGCGGATTTCCGGAAAGTCCGCCTTGTGATGAGCGCTTCTGATAGATAAATGAAAGTCGTGATGAAAATCCTTTGTAATCATAACCTAAGGTTAGATTAGTAATTAACTCAGGTTGGTCAGGCATTTTACCTTCACGCACGCCTGCTATTAATGTGTCTTTAAACAATGGTGGTCTAATCCTAATTAAAATCTTCTCTGTAGTAAAGACAGGAAATTTAGTTTTGGAATCAATAACAGTTACATTCGCATTGAATACCAGACCTTTTAATAATGATGGTAAGTACCAGAAATTTGTCTGCCAATCGAATTCTAAACCTTTAAAGAATGCTCTGTATGGATTATTTATCGGTGTATTTACTCTAGGAACTCCACGAACTCCTTCAGGACGAACAAAATCTGGAAGAATATTTTGACCTTCAACAAGGAAGAAATCGGTATTCCAAATTAAGTCATCAATTTCTTTGTAAAATGCTGATACTGTTAAAAAGCCAACGTAATTTTGATATACAGATATCGAAGCATCATAGTTATAAGCATGTGCTGAAGTTAAATTAGGATTTCCGGCGTTAATCCAATCTTTAAATTGAGAAACATAAGTTATTGGTGCAAATTGAGAGTAATTTGGACGTGTTAAAGATTCAGTATAAGCTAATCGTATATCGAACCATTCTGCTGGTTTTACTCTAACATGCACCATTGGCAAGATGAATGAATTATTTCTAACTGAGTTTGTATCTATAAACGCTGGATATTCATTAATTCTATTTTCTGCACCTAAAGTGTAATTGGCTGAATAATCAGTATGCTCTTTTTCATATCTAAACCCAGGCAATACAGTTATATATTTTCCTATTTTTATATCAACCATTGCATAAGCAGCTGAAATACGTTCAAAACCTTCATAATCGCGAATTAAACTTTGTTGACCAGTTAAGAACATTAGTTCATTTTCTTCTAAAAGTTTTGTCACAGCTCTTAAATCATTAAGCCTAAGCGTATAACCAAGAGGGTAATTACTATTTAAGAAATTAGAACGGCTATAGGTATCTTGAAATGCTGTTAATGGCAAACGATTCATATTTACTGTTAATCCTAAATCTGGAAACGAATTAGCAATTAAGTCTCTCGCGGCAGCATCTCCACCATAAAATAATCCACGGCCTGTACCTTCTTGATCAAGAAAACGATCTTTTTCACGAATCTTACCACCAAATTTTAGACTTCCTTTTAACCAACTTCCAAATTGATATGGAATTGTAATATTAGCTTGATAAGTTTTTTCTGTTTCAGATGATTTAATACTAGTTACACCTAAACTTTCAAAAAATGTATTATCTAAACTATCTCTGTATTGTCCTGGAATATTTTCTGGAAGTGCAAAAAAATCAAACGTTTGAGCTGCAAAAGCTGACTCTTCTTGAAAGTTCCAATTCAAATTCCTTGGATTATTATTTTCAGCTTTAGTCATTGCAAAACCGATATCATAATTAATCCAATTAAAATCTTGATTTACTCCGAATGTTAGAGTCGAAATGCTCGCATCAGATTCGCTAATTCCCATACTATAACTATGTCTTGCGGGATTAACTTGTAAATAATTACTTCTATTTAAAGTCTCATTTATTAGCTTATTGTAAAAACCATTTATCATTATTTGTCCAAATGGAATTTTGTAATCAATAACTGTTGAACCACCTAAACGACCACGAATTACGTTGTCTTCAATCATATTCATTGTCCAAACTCCTGGCATTGTATCATTCCCAGCTTCTGGATTTGCTCTGACATTATAGCCAACACTCATTTTATCCGCACTTCTGTCATACCTATCAGTATTAAACCCTACAATAATTCCAAGTTTATTATTTAAAAAGCGATTACTAATGGAACCGACAGCTTTATAATTTCCATAATAATCTTGCAAAGCTGTATAAGCACCTTGAGCTTGGAAATCTGCTTTCCAACCTGCATCAGCTTCTCTAAGTTTTAAATCAATGGATCCACCAATTGCATCGGCATCTTTATCTGGAGTTAATGCTTTAGAAACTTCAATCCCATCAAGCATGTTCGATGAAATTAGGGATAAATCCACGCTTCGATCGTCTGTATCGGTTGAAGGAACTCGAACACCATTAACAGTTACAGTATTATAACGAGGTGATAATCCGCGAATCGCCACTTTATTAGCTTCACCACCACTTCTTTGAATGGAAACACCAGGCAAACGGCCAATGGATTCTGCGGCATTTACATCAGGTAATTCTTGAATTCTATCTTTTGCAACCACATTAGAAATCGTATTCGACATCCGTTGTTGGTTAATAGCATCAATCTGACCTCTTGCTTGCGCGGTTACTAGAACTTCTTCACCTTCAATACCTGCGAATTCTAATTCAAAATTTAATTTTAGATCTTCATTTTCTTTAATAACAATTTCTTGCTCTAAATCTTGAAATCCCAAATAAGTTATTCTTACTGTATAATTACCAGGTTTTATTGCGCGAATTAGATAAAATCCATTTACGTCTGCCGCTGCACCGTAACTTGTACCTACTAAGTACACATTTGCACCTGCAAGCAATTCTCCACTTCCTTTTTCTTTAACTACACCCGACATTCTGCCATTTGCAAAAGCTGAGATGGTCGTTAAACTATAAAACAATATAAGTAAGCCAATTTTCATAAATAAACTCCAACGTTTTGAATTCCTTAACCTAAACAGGAACCTTTTGTAAACTTCAAATCTTTGTTAACATAAATTATGTAATTAGATAGGATAGTATATGAGTGTTGAAAAGTAAGTTTTTATATCACCAACCTATTATTCAAACTACTTGATTATACCATGACCATATTTAATCAATCTTTTTTATTAAATCAATAGGCAAATCATTTTTTTTTGTAAAAAATGAAATTTTCTTTCTGTAACCGCTTTTTTAGAAAATTAAAAGCTGTTTGATTTTTTCCAAAAAAAAATGAACAAGTTTTTTTCTTCCTTGTTCATTCACGGAAAAACATTTAAAAAACCATTCTAAATCAGGAATGTCGAACAATTTTATTAAATCAAGCTATTTAACGTCCGAAATCATCCTGAACTCGAACAATATCTGACTCATCACTTGGATTATCAGGATCCGTATGCTTCCATATTTCAGCTACAATTCCCCAATTTTCAGTCCCTATTAGACGATGCCTTACTCCTTTTTCCAAGCTTAGAACTTTTCCTAGCACTAAAGCAATTTCAGGTTTTTCTTCATCAGTTTCACTAATTGCCACACTTGCTTCACCTGCAATTAATTTCCACAATTCAGCTCTTCTGAAGTGATATTGCCACGATAATCGCTTATTAGGCGCAACTATGAGTATTTTTGGGCTTAGTTTAGAGAATTGTCCAAATGTTGAAAGTTCAATTTCTGGAAAAAATTGTTCTAAAAAAATGGGGACGCATTTTTCCTTAATAACAAAAAAACCTCCCCAAGGACGAGTAAAATCTGTTATCTCAATTTCTAAATTCTCCACTTTTAAGATCGATTCAATTTCCGCTACAATTTCCGAAATCGTTTTTGTTGATATAATTTCCATAATTCACCTTTTACTCAAATTTGATGAGAACTCTTTATTGTTAACAATTAATATTTACTGTTTTTATTAGACATAGAGATTTATTGCTATTTTTATCTTGTCATTTCTAATGATAAATAATTTTTAATAAAGTTACTTGATATATTCAATTTTATTTTTTAGATTGATTCAGGCTTAATGAAATTTGATGGTTTGCCAGGTTGGGACAAATGCTTTGCACAAAAAGCGTTTTGCAAATTGATTTATCACTTTTCAATTTAATTGAACACATCTCGCTTAAAAACAATAGGTTATTTACACAAAGAGGAAAAATATGTTAACATTTCGCAAACTTATTCTATTGGTCACTGTATTCTTTTTTTTTCCGAATACCACACAGCTATTGGCTGAAAACCAAAAAAATATCGTCCTTTTCTCACCAGGAGTAAAAGAAAATCAATTTTGGACTGAAATGATTGATTTTGCACAGTCTGTGTCAAACAAACTATCTATGAACTTGATTATATACTATGGGAATGATAACCCTGACCTTATGGTTAGTAATATTGAACGTGCAGCTACCAATTCTACCAAACCTGATGGATTTATTTTCCCATCAATGACTAGCCAAGGTAAACGTTTTATTGAAATTGCTGAGAAACACAAAATTCCATCTATAATTATAAATATGGGCATTGATGGCATTTCACCTGAAAGTTCAACAAGAGATTTAAATGCATTTCTTATTGGTCAAATTACACCTGACGATGAAAATGCAGGGTATGAATTAGCTAAAACGCTTATAACCCAAGCGCAAATGAATCATAATTCTAAATCACCAATTAATTTAATTGCATTTTCTGGGCGAAAATCCGATATAGCATCAATTGAGCGTATTAAAGGCTTACAAAAAGCTTTAAAAGAATTCCCAGAGGTTAAATTATTGTCTCTATCAAATACTGATTGGACAACACAAGCTACCATTAAAGCTGCATCAGATTACTCAGGAAAAGAGACCATTTCAATTGTTTGGGCTGCAAGTGATTTAATGGCAATTACGCTTTCAAATTATTATTCAACCAAAGGCCTAAAACAAGGTAAAGATATTTTTATTGGTGGTATTGATTGGACTAAACAGGGACTAATTGCTGTTAAAAACAATGAATTAACTACAACCGTTGGTGGGCATTTTGCAGAAGCAGGTTGGGCTTTAATTTTATTTTATGATTATTTCAACGGCAAAGATTTCAATAGTGAAAGCACACAATTTCATTCGATTATGAAACCTTTAACCTCTCAAAATGTGCAGCTTTTCTTGCAGAATAATGAGTCAAATCGTTGGTCAGATGTTAATTTTAAAACATTTTCTAAAGTGTTAAATCCAAATTTAAAATCGTATAAGTTCGATTTAGTTGTTCTTTTACGAATGGCTAAAAGTTAATTAAACCTACTTCATATTAGTAACCAACCCAAAATAGTAGAATAGGGTGTCCATTGAAAGTGGTACCCTTTTTTTTTGTCATTCAATTGCAACTCTATGTTCGATTATTTGCATAATTGTTAATTCACTCTTCATTTCAAAAAAAACTCATTTAGTGAGATCGAACCATAAAATAAAGTTTCCAATTGACCTGAGTTCGGATTAGGATTATTACAATAATTTTAATCAAAACCCAGAATAAACAATGGAGAACGTCATTTGGCTTCGCAGGAAACCTCGAATTGAAGCACAATTTTGACAGAGATTCCTCTCGAACGCCTTCGGGCGGAATAACGAAAATTTATTTTTTCCTGCTTTTATTTTAATTTCTTATCTCGAGCTCAGGTAATTATTGATTCAGATTTTAAAAAAGATTGCAAATCAATTCGTTACAAAAGCAAAATCATGATTCACTTAGGTTTAGAATCAACAAGACTGAATTAAATCATCAGTACACTCTTTAATTACAAATCAGCAATATAAAAGCCATATAAAGCTAAATGACTGATTATCAATTTTAAACAATCAGCTTACTTTAAAAAGTATATTTCAGCAAAATAATCGTCGATTCCAATTGATTAGAAGGGGTAAAAGAAAATCGATTTTTCGTAGAAAGATCAATAATCAGTTTTTTTAAGTCATTGATTCAAAAAATAATACTATGCCATTGAAAATTTGGTTATGAATAAAACCATCAAATTATGTTCAATTACTTTAAAACGAAATCAATCGCTCTTTCAGTAGCTGAACTTTCGCCAATAGATACTGAAAATTTCCCTTGCTCTACTATGTATTCACCGTTGCTAGTAAAAAATCCAAGCTGATCTTTTCCAATTTTAAAGCTTACTCTTTGCGATTCCCCTTTTTTCAAAAAGATTTTTTTAAACCCTTTAAGTTCTTTTATTGGTCTTACAATAGAAGCAAACCAATCTTTTACATACAATTGCACAATTTCAGAACCTTCTTTTGTACCAGTATTTTTCACAATCACAGATACTTCCAATTCCTCGTCAAAATTTATCACATTTTTTGAAAGTTGAATTTCTGAATAAGTGAATTGCGTGTATGACAATCCAAAACCAAAAGGATATAAAGGTGTATTTTCTTCATCACGATAACGTGAAGTCCAACTTGCATCACCCTCAGGCTTAGGTCTTCCTGTTGAAATATGATTATAATAAATAGGAACTTGCCCTAAAGATCGAGGAAATGTCATAACTGTTTTAGCGCTTGGATTTACATCACCTGAAAGAAGATCAGCAAGAGCGTTTCCACCTTCAGTTCCAGGAATCCATGTGTATAAAATGGCATCAACTAGAGGTTCTAGTACTGTCAAAATTAATGGCCTACCACTTTGAACTAGTGCAATAATAGGTTTATTTAACTCTTTTAAAGCCTTAACTAGATTAATTTGATTTTCAGGAATTTCAAGATTGACTAAAGATCTATCCTCTCCTGCTAAGTTCCCACTTAATCCTAAAACAACAACGATTTGATCAGCTTTTTTTGCTTTTTTAACGGCTTCTTTTATATAATCTTTCTCATTCTTGCCCTCAATGGAATAACCCATTGAATAAGCCAATTTCGGAAATTGTTTTTCAATTCCTTCTTTAAAACTAACTGATGAATTTGCAGAACCTTGAGCTACCCAAAAATCAAAAGAATGTGCCTTATTTTCTGCTAATTCCCCGATTAATAAAACTGACTTGCTTGTATTTAGTGGTAAAGTATTCTTTTTGTTTTTGAGCAACACCATTGATTCTTGAGCAGCTATTCGAGCAGCTTTACGATTTTCTGGACTTAGTATTTCAGAATTCTCTCTTTCAATAGAACCAAATGAATAAGGTTGATCAAAGAGTCCTAATTTAAATTTCCAATGTAAGATTCTATAAACTACCGAATCTAGAAGTTGAATTGGAATTTCTCCTTTTTCTACTAAATCTGGAAGCCATTCTACTACAACTCCAGAAACCATATCCATCATACTCCCAGCTAAAAGTGCTTTTTTGGCTGCATTTCTTCGATCTTCAACAAAACCGTTTACAATCATTTCACCAAAAGAATTCCAATCGCTTACCATGAAACCCTTGAAATTCCATTTGTTTTGCAGAATTTCAACATTCAAATAATGATTACCACTAACAGGAATTCCATCAAGAAGATTAAATGAATTCATAATACTTGCGGGATTTTCTTGTAAGGTTCGTTTATAAGCTGGCAAATAATAATTGAACAATGCGCCTCTTGAAACATCTACCGAATTGTATTCTCTTCCGCTTTCTACCGCTCCGTAAGCTGCAAGGTGCTTAACCGTTGCCATTACTCCAGTTTTATTTGAAATATTCTTTTGAAAACCTCTTACTCTTGCAGCTGATAATTCGCCAGCTAACCAGGCATCTTCTCCAGCTCCTTCCATCACTCTTCCCCAGCGTGGTTCACGACTAACATCGCACATGGGCGCAAATGTCCAATTTATACCTGCCGCAGATGCTTCTTTTGCTGCAATTTCGGCTGCTTTTTCAGATAATTCAAGATTCCAAGCACAGGCTTCTGCTATCGGAATTGGAAAAATAGTTTTATAGCCATGAATAACATCATAACCAAACAGAAGTGGTATTCCTAAACGCGATTCCTCAACTGCAATTTTTTGTAAATAATGTGTTTCTTCAACGCCAACAACATTTAAAAAAGCTCCAACTAAACCTTTGCGCATCATCTCAACTTTAACTTGCTGACTTGAATCATTTACAGACGGTCCCGTGAATTGACCGCCATTTAGAAGATTTAATTGACCTGCTTTTTCTTCTATGGTCATTCTGCTAAGTAAATCCTTAACACGATTATCAATAGAAATTTCTGAATTTTTATACGGAATCGATTGTGTTAATACTGTATTCATGGAAAGCGTTAACATAATTATTAAAAAGTGAATAGGCCTAATAATATTATTCATATATACTTGTTTTTAATGATGATAGAATCAACGTTCTTTATTCTATTAATATAGAAATCCCATTAAACCTGAGTTTGGGATAATAATTGAATCAGAAATTTTGCAATTATTCTCAAAAAAAAGAGAAATATCATTCTGCTTAAAAGTTGAATCTAGAAATTGTCTCTCAATTTTTCTGTCATTCCACTTTTCATTGGAAAAACGCTTGTCTTTTATCTTCTTTTTCAAAAATGTTATTCTTATGTCGAACTCAGGCATTTATTGAATAATTGACATAAAAAAAACACTTTTAATTTAGATTGGAATCTAATTATTCTATTAAAAGAGTTTTACAAGTTAATTTCTTGCTTTATCAAACGAACATTTCTACTTAAATAATTCAAAAAAAATCATTCTACTTTTTTGAAAAGTAAAACTTTAGACATTACTCAAATCCAAATGTTCGTTTTCTTCAGTATCCATTATTTATACATCGGAGGTAATTCGTCTGAAAAGAGTATCATAGAATTATTTTTAAACGAATTGAAATCTTCTACGGATTCATGACCTGGATAAGGTGCATAAAAATGATTTTTGCGATCTCTATCCATATTGGCATTTCTCCATGTTAACACATAAGCAATTCGCTGAGCTGCAGGATTTGCATTCATTGCCTTTAATAAAAATTCTGTATACCAAGTTCGGTCAACCAATGCTTCTTGGCCACATTCAGTAAATGCAGGGACTTTTCCATTTTTTTCGGCTTCATTTACAAGAAAAACCAAACGCTCTGTTAAACCTTTAATATCATTTTCGCGATCTTCACCAGTTTTAGCTTGAAAATAATCATCGAAGCCAATAATATCTACGAAATCATTTCCTGGATAAGCTGGCCACATATCTTTATAATTTGTATTGCTTCCTGCATAAGCAAAAAGAAGATTATGTAAGTTTTTAGTATCCCTTAGATATTCGACCGTAAACTTCCATAATTGAGCATATTCATCACCCTCAGTAAAAGCTAAAGACCACCAAAACCAAGTTCCAGTATGTTCATGCCAAGGTCTAAAAATAATCGGGATTAGTTCACCATTTTTATCTTTTAAACTTCCTAAAAATTCAGCGAGACGATCTAAATAAGTCAGAAAAACATCGTGATGTGAGCCATTTGGAAGAATATGCTTAATAGTGACAGTTTTATCCCATGAGCTTTTTCCATTCACAGGATTATCTAAATGCCAACTAATTGTATTTATTCCGCCCATTTCGTAGGCTTCACGAATCCAATTTCTCATTTTATCGAAAGAAACCTTATCTAAACTTTCAGTTTTGCCTAATTCGATATGTCCAATTTCCCATCCAAATACAGCTGGATAAGCACCGGTAACATCTTTCACATCTGATTTTCCTGGTTCATCCCACCAATTAACTCCATAAGCCAAATCGTCTTGATGACCAAATAACACCTTTTCATGGCGTATTTTATCTAAATTTTTAAGCAAGGCTTTTGTTTGAACTGTTGCGTTTTTATCGATTGGTTGGATTCCTTCTTTTGGGTTACAGGCGATAAATCCAAACCAAAGAACTATAAATAAACTATTTTTTAAAGAAAACTTCATATAAAATTCCTTATTTAATCAAAGTCATTTTCGAAATTTTTACTCGATCGTTAGCTTGTAATCGAACGATATATAAACCACTTGCTAAAGAACTAGCATCAAATACTGAAGAATGCACTCCTTGTCCTAATTGTGCATTTATCAAATTTGCTACTTTACGACCTGCAATATCGTAAACAGTGAGCTGAACTAGTGAAGTTTTATCTAAAGAAAATTCAATAGTTGTGCTTGGGTTAAACGGATTTGGAAAATTTGGACGCAATTCGAAGGATACTTTTTCTGTATTAATATCTTCATTAGAAACCGTAGTTTGGCCATTTCCGATAATATCAACATAATCTAAATACATGTATCCCCATGATTTTTCTATTTCTATGTTATTATTACCTTCAACTAATTGAACTTCCATTTCTTCAGTTTCAAGCCACGTTGTTAACGGCAACTCAAAAGCGACTTCACCCACTCTTTGTTCATTTACATTTAAATATTGAGCTTTGTAATCGAATGGCAAATAATAGCCAAATTTAACTTTATAGGTACCTGCAGTTCTAATAAAAATAAATGGCCAACTTATTTTTCCAGAGTTTTCAATGAAAACAAATTTATTTCCAGATGAGCCACTAACAGTTGATAGCACAGTGGTTTCACCGGTTAGGATAGCCGATTCTGCTTCAAATCTGCGTCTTTCTGGAGCTTGAATAAATGTTACATTTACAGGTTTAGAATAGATGAAGTCAGAATTTTCCAAAATTGCTTTTATTTGAAAATCAACTTCACCTTCAGCAGGCTTATACACAAATTGGAACGGACTTGAATTTTTACCAGCAACACTATCTCCATTTGCTAGAAGTACAAATCGACTTATTTGAGTAGTTCCATCCTTCACTGTAAACTGAAGATAATAATCTAATAGTCCTTCAATTTCTTCATTTTGAACAGGTTTGGTAATTTCTAGAACTGGTGGTTGATTATCAGAAATAGATCCAAATGTTTCAAACTCTTTCACATTTATATCAACTTTTTCATCAGGATTAAAGTTTAATCGAATAAAACGTGCCGATTTTTCAGTTGATAAAAGTAAAGTATCAGAGCTTCCATTTAACTTACTTGTAAATGATACAGCTTCCCATTGAGTACCATCGAGCGAAGTTAATAAGATGTATTTATCAGTACTTTTTTCACCCCAATCTAAAACCACACGATACACATCGATAGCTTTTTCTAACTCAATTTGAAGCCAATCTTCATTTCCAACAGAAGCAGACCATTCTGTTTCTAAGGATCCATCAGTTAATTCAGTTACTAAACCTAGTGAACTCTCTGCTTTTTGATTAATAGATCGATTTAAATCACGTTGATTTACAACATCAATTACAATTGATGCAGAATCTATGGTTCCATCTGGAGCAGTTGCTTTTAATGTAAATGTAGTTTTTTCAGATAATTGAACTGCTTTGGAAGAATCTTTTGGAATTGAAACGCCATTTAAAGTTCGACTTACAGAACCTCTAACTTTCCAACTAATGGTTACATCGTCTCCATCTGCTAGTTGAACTTTATCGCTTGTTAACTCAATTCTTGAACCATTTAGGGCTACTACAACCGCTTCAGGATAGTTCTTTTCCATTAAATTCGTATTAATCAACGAATTTGGCCAAGAAGCTTCATTCCCTTCTCTTTGTTGAGCACTATCAACCCATTGCCAAGCTAAAGCTCCCGCATAACCTCTTGTGTATAAGGTTTCAAACAATTTGTTTATTGGCACAGTAAAAATTGGTTCTTTCGCATAAAATTCAGCAACCATTACAGGTTTGTCTAAACCCCAATAGTCAACATCGTTGTGAAATGGAGATAAAGAAGTTCCTGCCCAGGTATAATAATGAACAGTATAATAATCCAAAACACCTAATGAATCACCACCAGCTTGAATTAGTCGATCGTTTCTGTAATAATTCTTATCAGTAGCATGATTACCAAAACGATCAGATAGAGATTTAAAACTCCATGCACCAGTTGTAACTTTTATTGTTTTATCAATTCTATGAATAGCACCAGTAACTCGGTTTACAAATCGTTGAATATCAAGCATATCCACTTTGGTAATTCCATCCCAACCAAACTGATTACTCATGCCTTCAGGTTCGTTAAAAACTTCCCACGCTAAAACAGCTTTATGATCTTTTAGAGCTGTAACCATTGGAATAAGTGCATTATTAATATAGGTTTGCATTTTAACAGAATCGGTAAGAATTGCTTTAGACCTATTCACATTTGTAGTTCCATTCGAGTTTCTTAGCATGTCAAATGACCAAAGTGTTAGCAATAATCCAATATCATACTTTTCAGCAATATCTAAAATTGCTTTTAAGTCTTCGATTGTGCCAACGCCAGGGCCGGTTACATCAGAACCGTTCCAAGCAGGAGTTTTTGCTCCAGATGTATGAAGCCAAAATCGCATAGCATTTCCACCATTATCGTTTAATTCTTTAAACATGGTTTCGAATTTTTCTAAATCTGTGTTGCCCGGACCAATATCACCAGCAAAATTTATCCACGCAATATTTGAACCCGACGCAAAAATGCGTTGATCATTAAATGGAATTAAGGTAGGAACCTGTGCCGATACCTTTGAAAAAACCATCGAAATTAAAAGAACACTAAATATAAACCTAAAACTTTTCATAACGTAAAATAAGAATATGATTAACTACTACTATAATTAATCAATTATTTTGATTAAAAGCAATATTTTTTTATAAATCTATTCTTTTTTCAAATACCTGTTTACCAAAGAATGCTTTTACTGTATATTGAAAAAAAATAAATCTATTCTAAGTTTTACATCAGATTTTACTGAATATGTTAAACGAGTCAAACCTATTATTCGATAAAAACTTCAATTTTCGTTCTGTTCTTGAATTTATCCGCATTCATGGCCCAATTTCTCGCATAGATATTGCAAAACAAACGAATATGACAGCCCAAACAGTGACTAATATCACTCGTGATTTACTAGAAATGGGCTTTGTTAAAGAATTTGCAAAAGTACAAGACGGTAGGGGCGCACCTTCAATACAACTAGATATAAATCCAGATGGAGCATTTTCAATTGGCTTAGATTTAGACGAAGAGCATATAACAGGCCTTTTAGTTAACATGAAAGGTGATGTTTTACAACGTATTTCTCTAGATTTATCAGAAACTGACCCTGAATTTGCCCTTCAATTGATGACTGATATATCAAAGGACTTGATTAAAAGAAGTGGCATTAAAAATGAGAGTTCTATACTTGGTGTTGGCGTTGGAATCCCTGGTCCATTGAATTTTAACAACGAAACTAAAGAAGAACTAGTAAATCCAATTGCTTTAAAACAATGGAAAGATGTGCCTTTAGCTAGTTTACTTTCCGAACGATTGGGCTTAAAAGTTTATCTTGAAAATAATGCGACATCTGCAGCTATTTCAGAACGGTGGTTTGGAGAAGGCAGACTAATTAATACTTATTTCTATATTTTCTTAGGCTCAGGTCTTGGTGGCGGATTATTTGTTAATGGTCAAGTTTACTCAGGACAAAGTGGGAATGCTGGAGAGATTGGTTATTTCCCATTAGGTTGGATGTCTATTTCTGAACGAAATTCAAATTTAAAAGATCACTTAGGTCAATTTTTTAATATAAAAGCACTATATAGAAGTCTTCAAGATTTAGGCATTAATGCAGACAGACCTTATCATTTAGAAAATTTATTAAGAATGAAAAACGGGCCATTTATGACTTGGCTTGAAAATGCAGCTGAAAATTTAGCTCCATTTGTGCTAGGTATAGAATATCTATTCGACCCAGAGGCAATTATTTTCGGTGGTAGAATTCCTCAGATTATTGTTCAGGAATTAATTAATCGTATTGAAGTTAAAATTAGCGAGATGCGTATCGATCGTAAAATTGCTTACACTCCACTTAGATTAGGTTCTGTTGGCATAGACTGCTCATCTTTAGGTGCTGCAACTATTCCATTATATCAAAATCTAGCTCCACTTCCCAAACGTGGACGTGGTAAATCAACAAAAATGCCCGGCTACTAAATCAATATTAACCCAACTTGAAAATGATAGGAAACAAAGTTAAGGCTACCAATGACTTACGATTTTATTTTTAAAATTGGGTCACTACTTTTGTTTTTCGAATGAATGGTCTTTCTTTAAAATTTAGAG
>Ga0100402_1000810_pt1 | contig 36621 bp, 25 predicted proteins | sample CryGeyme20150102_FD_80419 | JGI IMG/M metagenome (GOLD analysis project Ga0100402, IMG submission 80419) | Groundwater microbial communities from Crystal Geyser aquifers in Utah, USA - Crystal Geyser metaG 2015-0102 | ecosystem: Environmental > Aquatic > Deep subsurface > Groundwater | place...
AACTAGACTAGTGTGTGGATACAGAGCAAGCATAGGCACACGACCTAATAGAGTAAGACCTAACTCCTGAGTCCTATCATAGGAGACAAGGTAAACTGCCGTAGTCCACCTGGGCTTAATTTGTATTGATGTATGTTTTGCTTCACCACGAACACCGCAGGATGCCTCGGATCCCGATTTGGAGCTCCCCAACAAGCTACATTTACTGCAAACGGCGGAGGGTATTCGAAAGGCGGGTCATCCCGATTGGTTCCAGCTAGTGGGCCTGTTGCACGACATGGGCAAGATCATGTTCCTTTGGGGGACGGCCGAAGATGGGCAAGATGGCTACACATCGGATGAAGCTGCCAAACAGTTTGCCCTCGGCGGTGATACGTTCGTCGTCGGCTGTGCCATTCCCAGTCACGCAGTCGTTTTCCCTGAATTCAATCACTTGAATCCCGATATGAGTGACAAGCGATACAGCAGCAACTATGGCATGTACGAACCCCATTGTGGTCTCGACAATTTGTGCTTCGCCTGGGGACACGACGAGTACATGTACCGCATGTTGGTAGCCAACGAGACCAGCATTCCTCGAGAAGGTTTGGATATGATCCGCTACCATTCAGCTTATCCCATGCATGACAAGGGTGCTTACAAGTATTTGCTCAAAGAAGAAGACGAGGAACGATTGCAATGGGTTCGATTGTTCAATCGTTTTGATCTGTACACAAAGGATGGAGACAATGATCTTCGAACGGAAGTCAACAAGTTATGGCCTTACTACCAGGGTCTGTTGGAAAAATATGGGCTCGATGGGCCATTGAAGTGGTAAAATCGAAAGCTACATTAAAATTGGCATAGAAGCGTGGATCCAAAATACTATCTGCCACACAAATCTTGCGCTGAAAACCCAAGCTCAAGCAGCGCTGACCTTACTCCTGAACACCTGAACTGCTCCTAATGATGTTGTAGTCATAATAGTTGGGGCTGCAGTGGAGACTAAACTACAGTATTTATTTTTAGAAAACAACCTGTTTCGTTGGCCTACGCAATTGCGCAAAAAATAACAATACTAGTAACGAATGTCGTACTGTACTACTCTACTGTAAAATACACCTCAAACTTAAGATAAACTGACAGCTAGGATAATGATCGGCAAAGTAAAGAAACGAAACTACCAGGGGTACTAGCTAGACAACTCTGCAGCCTACAGCCAGCAAACATATTGGTAGGAGGACGAGCAGTTGTGAAGTATTCGTCGAGCGCTTCTTAGAGGTGGCTTGCGTATTTTTCTGCCACGACATCTCGCTACAGGTGTAGGATCTCCCTCCAAATAGAAAATTGTCCAGTCATGAGACAAGTCTGCTGCCTCGTCATCCTGATCTCGCTGTTCTCGATCCACTGCTCCCATGGCTTTGCGCCCTCTCTATTGAGCATCAACAATGACGCACGAGGGAGAAGTCAGATACATTTATCAGAGGATGAAAATTCAGTCAAGAAAAATGATTCCATGCTGGACCAAGTCGATGTCGCGATCATTGGAGCTGGGCTGGGAGGACTTTGTGCTGGGGCTATTTTAAACACACTGTACGGTAAAACTGTAGGAGTTTATGAAAGCCATTATCTAGCTGGTGGCTGTGCCCATGCCTTTGATCGCAAGGCTGCCTCCAATGGAAAAACCTTTACCTTTGATTCAGGTCCGACAATTTTGCTAGGATGTTCCAGTCCTCCCTACAATCCACTGGCGCAAGTCTTGCAGGCTGTCAATCAGAATGTTGAGTGGATCCCCTACGACGGATGGGGCATGATCGAAAATCCAACTCAGACGGAAAAGGAATTACGGTGGCGACTCGAATTGGGACCCAATGTATTCGAGGAAGGACCACTTCAGAAATTTGGCGGCGAGACTGCCGTAAAAGAGTTCAAGGCATTGCAAGAAGCAACCAAAGGCTTACTGGCGGGAACTAAAATTCCTGCCATGGCCATGCGTGCTGGATCTACAGCTCTGATACCATTACTACGATATTTCTCAACGCTTTTGGAAATTATCGGTCAAGGTGAGCGCATGACATCGACTTTTGCACCCTATATGGATGGGCCCATTTTTGAGGTCAAAAATAAATGGCTACGAAATTGGCTAGATGCTCTCGCCTTTTCGCTCTCAGGATTGCCTGCTTCACGAACGTCGGCCGCAGCCATGGCATTCGTTTTGTACGATATGCATCGCCCAGGAGCTACGCTCGACTATCCGAAAGGAGGGTATGGCGAAGTTGTAGATGCACTGGTCCGGCGCGTAGAGCAAGGAAACCGGAAATCCAAGGTTCACCTGCGACAACACGTGGAAAGTATTGACTGTGATGACGAAGGGGAAAAAATTACCGGAATTACGCTGAACAGTGGGAAGCAAATCTTAGCGCGGGACGGTGTTATTTGTAACGTTCCCGTTTGGAGTCTTCGAAACTTGATCAAAGACGACAGGATTATGTCGAAATTCAACAACTTTCTTCCTGATAGTCGACGAAAAAGTCCAAGGCAAACATGGAAATTAGACTCGGAGGGGAAGGCGACCATCAGTGAGATTCGACCCTCTGTAGACGACGACTCGCAGGCTAGTTTTCTCGCCAAGTGTGATAGCCTGGAAATGACCGGATCGTTCCTTCATCTTCACATTGCTATTGATACCAAAGGTCTCGACCTAAGTACTATGGAAGCGCATTATACTGTCATGGACCGATCTTTGGGGGGAGATGGGTCTCCTGGAGACGGTCCCTGCGCCGAGCAAAATATGATTGCGGTGTCAAATCCATGCATCATCGACTCTACCTTGGCACCGGATGGTTTCCTGATCATTCATGCTTACGGAGCTGGCAACGAGCCGTACGAAATCTGGGAAGGAATGAAACGAGATAGCGAGGAATATAGACTTCTCAAGGAAAGGCGAGCTGAAGTTCTTTGGCGGGCCATTGAAAGTATCATTCCAGATGTACGCACACGGACGGTTGAGCAACTGATTGGGTCACCAATGACACATGAGCGCTTCCTTCGACGACCTCGTGGGACATATGGCGCAGCCACCGAAGATTCTCTTAAGGATGGTTGCACGCCATTTCCCAACCTTGTTCTCACTGGCGATTCCATCTTTCCTGGCATTGGCATGCCTGCAGTGGCCATTTCAGGTGCGAGTGCCGCCAATAGTATAGTCGGCGTTTTTGAACAGTGGCGCTGTCTAGACAAATTAAAACAAGAAAAAAAGCTGTAATGCTAGCAAGGCTTGCTGCTCCATTTCCACAATGCACTTCTTCGCGAATTAGGACTTTCGAGAAACGATACAACAACTTTCGTAGGTACTAATTACTATGTCTATTAGCTAGTAATGGAGTAGACTACTAGCGCAGCCAGCCTACTACTAGTACTAGTAGCTACTCTACTACAGTAGCAGGGAGGACTAGTAGAGTAGTACAGCGTACAGCCCCCATACTATCATAGTGGTATGGGGGGTAATTACAACATACCATTATTTTTTAAGCAGATACTCGGAGTAAATATTTCGCCCAAACACGTCTCAATGTCCTACAAGACAGATCTTCAGGTTCACAAGAATCGGCCGAAGGATGAAAAAATTGGCGCCGTGATAATAACACCTTCTGGGGTTGGAAAATTAAAAAAAAATGAAGGACGCAATGGCAAATATTGACTTCTCTGACAGCCCGTATGGCGACCTGCAAGGCTCATCCAAGGCCCAGCATGTTGCCTATGACGATGGAGATGACATTCCGAGGTGCGACCACGCAGAGAACAAAAATCATCTGTTGAACAGCACTAAATTGGACACTTTTTCTGCAGGCGGTTCTGAATTAGCTACAGCCATAGATGATATCCTCTCGTGTTGCGATCCCGGTTCCACTCAAGCTCAAATTCTAAAAAGTATGACAACTCGAATGCACCAGAAAGGAAGAATCCTCGACGAAGAAAAGCAAGAATTATTTTCCGACGAATCCATGACGGATTCGGTACGATCTCTTTATACTTCTTCAAAAAGGACTGCTGGGAAACGTGACAAGGTGCTTGTGCGCAGCTATAGATTAGCGGCCGTTGTTTTTCTTCTGGCAGTTTTGATCATTACTGGGTCTGTCATTCTCGCTATTTCATCACTTTCTCGCGATGACTCGTTAGCCCCGGTCCGAATAGGACCTTATTCGGAAAATTATGACTGCAGCTTGATTACAGAACAAGATCAGCCGAATGTACTGTCGCAGTGTGCCTGTCAGGGTTCGATATCCGTCATCTCCGATAAAGTAAAAGACAAATACGATACTTTGTTGCAAGCATTCGGGGCCGAATATTTGCAACCGAACGAAAGACCCGAATCGTGTTCGGCACGCAATCAGGCACTAGTATGGCTGGCCGAGGACGAAGGCAGCACCCTCAGTAATGCTCTTATTCAGCGCCATACACTCGTATTATTCTTTCTTAAACTCAATGGGTTGGAATGGACTCTTGGAAATGATCATCGAAAGTGGCTGACACCGGACCACGAGTGCACATGGCATGGAGTTACGTGTGACGAAAACAAACGTGTCACCGCTCTAGACCTCTGGAATTTGAATTTGGACGGATCATTGCCAAAGGAATTGATGAGTTTGACCTCGTTGGAGCGCCTCGCGCTTCCCGAAAACAAAATTATAGGTCACTTGCCAGTCGAAGCCTTTGTCATGATGTCCAAGTTGACAGATCTGACATTATTTATGAACTCCTTTTCCGGATCCATTGATGGAAAAATATTTGATTCTATCAACCACCTTCGAACGCTTAATGTTGACTCGAATGATCTCACTGGGCCAATTCCCACAGAAGTTGGCCAGTTGTCCAATCTAATGGAACTCAAGGTTCGATGAATTGAAATGAAATGTGTACTCTAACTTGTTGCTTCCTACAACGACAAGCTAACCCAACTTTTTACTACCATTGCTACAGCTTGCAAGGAACTATCTCAAAGGCGCATTGCCAACAGAGTTGGGGAAACTCTCTGTACTTACGAAAATGGAGCTGGAAGAAAACAATATTGAAGGAACTTTACCCTCCGAGATCGGCCAACTTTTCAAACTAGAATATTTGGATTTAAGTTGGAATAATCTCCAGGGTGGTTCCATTCCTTGGGAGTTCCAAGAGTTGCGAAACCTAAAAGAGCTATTCTTAAAGAGCAACGATTTGGGTGGGTCGCTGCCGACCATTTTAAACGTCATGAGCAACCTCGAGAATCTGGTACTGAGCTTGAATGCTTTTACCGGAAGCCTCCCTTCCATGGCGCGGATGTCCTCTCTGGCAACGTTGCATCTAGACGGTAATCGATTGACTGGAAAGATACCTTCGGAATTAGGAGTGTGCTCCATGTTACGTGATATTCGACTCGACTTCAACTCGTTCACCGGTGAATTACCGAGTGAGATTGGTGAGCTTGAGTGGCTTGTAAGCTTGAACTTGGGTGGAACTAATTCTCTTACTGGCACCATGCCGCAAGCAGTTTGTAATTTACGCGGGAACCAAGGCAGCCTGGAAACTCTCTCTGCAGCTTGCGCTGCCGAGACAGAAAGCATGAACCGGCAGGAAGCCTTTGGAAAGTCCAACGAGCTCGTTTGTAGCGTCCCTGACTGTTGCACCTCTTGCGAGCTATGAAAAGGATAGTACATCATGATGAAGTGTACACTCCGCATAAAAGTAAAAAATAATTTTAAAAGCTGGTTATGACTCTGCAAAATTCGAAGAAAATGAGCAGCACCTTGCGAACGATTTCTTATCTCATTCCTACGAACATGCTACAATTGAAGCGTCTTAAACTCATAGACTACTAGAGTATACATTTAGTTGCTCAAGCAAAGTGTTCCTTCCTGTAGGACTATTATGCTGACTTCTGCATCATATCATCGTATTTTTCGTAGAGTTCATCCACGTAGGTCACCCAATCCAGTCTTTTGTTGGTTTCCAGGTCATTCTTTCTTGAAGAAGAGGAATATCGACTTTGTTTATACTCGGGTATTGATTTGGCAAAGGGAGAGTAGCTATTGGCCATGTCTAGCATTCGCAGGGCCGACATTTTCCTGGCAGGCTTCATAAAGGTGGACATGTCGATTCGAAAGGCATCCTCCGCCTCCAAATCTCCTCGTTCTCGTGTGAAATTCAATGGACTGAGCGACGCAGTGGAAGTGGAAGCGTAGGCTTCTTTGATGGAAATCTGTGGTCGAGATTTGGGCATGTAGCCTTTCACCATGGCTGTCAGAGCTTCTTCCACAACATCAAAACAATGGGTGTTCTTGGTCGACAGTCCTTGCCTTGCCAGCGCCGTGTGTCGAAAGGCTGGCGAAGATCGTATTCCTGAAAATTCCATGCTGCTACGAAAGGCCAGAGCATTCCTATTCGGCAGGTAATGTGTCACCTGGGAGGCTAAGGCGTGAAGACTCTCGCACTGGCAGGGTTGAAGCATAAGACGATTATTTCTCAGGGTTTTCGCCGGTCGCAGGTTGATGTTCCCACTCTCGTCGTGTTTGGTTTGGAATACCACAACAGCTTTGGCCTGGTAGGAAGCTGACGTAAATTTATTCGTGCTGGGATCGAGTGTTGCTTCAAATCGGACCACACATCCACAGTTCGGAGAGCATTGCTGGCCCCAACTCTTGACGTATTCATTGCTCGAGGAAAGAGCTGATTTGGTTTCATTCGAAGACGTGCTTCCAAGTGTTGTAGATGATGGAGCTTGATCTTGAGCTGTAGGTTGGCCAAACAGTTGGCACTTGGAAGACCGTTTGGAAGCCCTATTGGAATTTCTGGATCGAATTCCGACGGAGGCAGCTCGTTGTGGCACAGGATGTAGCAAGAATCTCATTTCGGTGGGGTGTTGATTGCTATTTTTCCAATAGGATTTCGCGATATTCTCAGTAGTTCATTAATGGACCAACAAGAAGACGAGATAAAAATATGTTGAATTCTCCGAGCAAAGGATACCTTTTGATTATAGAGTAACTTACTTTTGGAAAACAACTTGCTAAGTACGAGCTGAGGTATCAGCCAGTGCTGGTATCGAAGAATGAGCTTTCTCTACATCCTCAACTCTGAACAAGTCACAGACTACAGTAGCTACATGGTAGCATGGTAGAATACGGTAGGAAGTACGTATTCATTTTTCTTCGGAATAGTCCGAGAGTGATGAGACGTGTCAAGAAAAAATCAACCGGATGACGTCGTTTTCGGAATTCTCTTTTGATGTACTTGGGACGCATGATGAGAAAAAGGAAGTGATTGAATTCCACTTTTATAGACCAGCAGTAGTCTAGCTATTACCACTACTAGGTACCAGGGTACTGTACCAGGGTACCATACTAATGGTGTAATACATGATGTACCTACTACAGTTGCTTTGGTACAGTACGAGTACTCGAGCACTGAGTACAGTACTGTAGATGCTGCTTTCCCACAGTTACCAAAGTTCGGCATTGCAATGAGCCTGCATCAAGCCATATGCAGCTCCAAACGGTCAACTCTACTCGCATGCTATAATAAACTCTTCATTGGCTGCTGCAATTTGTTAGAAAGGCAGGCCTCCTCTCACGCGCCTCACCAGCGCCTACGGCCTGCAGTTTCATTTGAGCAACCTTTTTATTGAATGCTGCTCGTATTGCATGTATAGGCAGTTCGATCTGAAGAGCTGAGTTTATTGTTCAATTCGTGGTCGATTTCTCTTCTTCTAGCGTTAGCGAGCTGCCATGATACGTACCAGGTATAGAACTCGAGTACTCGAATACAGCAGTACTTCTTATTCCCGCTACTACTACTCTAGCTAGTGGTGGTGTACAGTAGTAGTAGTGTGTACTCTACTAGCTACTACTAGCTAGAGTAGCATGTAGTATTATTTGACGAATACTATTAATAATATAAACTTGCGAGCTCCTACTACTCCTGCTACTAGTAGCTAGCTAGCTACTATTCTCTACAGCTAATAGCTAGCTACTGCTAGTAGACTACTACCAGTCGTAGCTACCACTACTAGCTACTACTCCCTCTAGCTAGTAGAGTACTAGTAGTAGACTACCCCAAATAAATAGATTTTACGAATAGGCTATGCTATTTTTAACGGGCATGAATCTACGAGCTAGATACGAGCAATTTTCAGAGAACTCAATAAAGCGCGAAATAGTTTAATAATATCATCAGTCTCGAAGGCTATTATAAGCTATTGAATTCCTTTTTCCCTATGTGACCCAAACCACTCTTAAAAATTGATTCAGTCAAAAATCCAATGAGGCCAGACTCCACAATAAAGACAGTCTACAGTTTCTCATGTTGTCTCTGGTACTCGACACCGTCAGTCAGCACCCACGAATTTTTGAACTCTTAGACACTCTTTCAACGGCAATAACTTCTTCTTTAGCCTGCCCGGCTCCTTAAAGTACTTTTCATTTGTATAGTCTAAAAACAGTTAAAAGAATATGGTGATGTGACAAATATCGGACGCTACGACAATGGCTCTCCCATGTTGATGGTTGACAGGGAAGATTATTTCATTTAATAATCATATTCTTTATGGTTTATATTTAAACGAATGAGTATCGTGCCTATTCGGGTTTCATTTAACTCCTAGACTTGACAGGCTCGGAAATTCTTCTGGCTGGCTCCAGAGAGTGCTTAAACAAAGCACCAACATGGGCTCTGGCAACATGTTATGGCCGAGAGAATCTCGTGAAACTCACCAATAGTACTCTCAGTGCTATTCTGCCCTGATTTCCCCCCTACCAGTACTACCTGCTGCTGTCAAGGCACCGTGACCTGTCGACTGCATAACAACTGCACGGTCTAATTACCTCCGACAAGAAACACTCACCAAGAACGAGACCACGAACTTCTAGTCTTTCATAATAATATTATCTTGTCTACTGGAGGAATTGACTTCATCTCGACAGTAGTAAAGGGATTGAGCTGAGCATTATAGCAAATCATCCTGATATAAAGTGATTTTGTATTGCGAGCTTTTTCATCATTGTTTTCTCTCGGAAGGACTAGCTTTTGCACGGAAGGGAACGATTTCAACAACAAAAGTAAGTTAACCTGCTCGTCTATTTCTAAGGATAGTTTGCCTATCAAATTAAGTACGATTTGGAGGTGTTTCTGGCATTTTGGTTCAAGCTGCGGTTGTGGAGAGGAGTTCGGCTCATTGATCGTATCTCCGCATTGGTTTCCGCCAGTCATCACTGTAGCCGAGGTATCATGAATCTGCATAAAAGTAGTGTCTATTGCCTACCTCTCAAAATTTGGGAGACGCGGGGGCTTCATCATTTTTACCTTGGATAGATTGCAGTTGGTGGAACTTTTGTACAATGGGAGAAAATCTTAGGTGGATACCTTTCCGCGCCCTCGGAGATCCCCATTGTATGTGAGACTGCGGTTTTAGTGAGAAAACGCTTAAGTCCTCTCTCTAACTTGCATGGAAGTCCCGAATGATACTTTGAGCCTTCTCATTAAGCTTGAAGAGACACTTGGGAGTCTTTCGACACAGTGGGGAGTCTTTTCGAGTCTCGCATTTCCCATTTTTGGCTTCGCAGACTTCAATACCATGGAGGTTGTCCGTATTGGGGTTGCCTGTGTCTTTGTGTTTCATCATTTGTGTTCCCTTCTTTAACTCTCGTACCGCAAAGCATGATCGTGTGTTTAACTCGTTCATCCAACCCTGGAACTTGACAACTCACCCTTCTTTCTGTCCTCTCCACTTGTCCAACTCCGATTTATCACCCGTATCCACCAGAAACCAAACAAGCACCAGAGACAACACCGAATGAGTGTTCAACTTGCTGCACAAGATTTTATGACTCCCAACAAAGGAGATTTCAACAAAATGTCAGCAGCTTCCATGGAATCTTCTGCAGCCTTCCCCGCATCCCGTGAAGCCGCGTCTACCACGACTGTGGCAACCAAAGCAAAGTCTGTGACACCCACGGATAACAACCAGTCACAAAAGAAAGCAGCAGTTTCAGTTTCGAATAGCAGTTCCAATGTCGGCGGTAACAAGCAAGTCCGATTTGGCGCTGAAGGCAAGGCGAGTTCGAGCGAGTCACCTGCGAATGGGGGCAATTCTTCTAGCAAACGGGGATTGGTCTCGCGTCGTGGAGGTCGTTTTGTGTCGCCAGGACGTCCTATTACGTCCAGTCAAGCTTCCTCGACCTTTCGCACACCCACAACTGCAAAGGGCAACGACACTCCAGGCTTGAGTTCTACCAGCAGTGTCGGCATTGTCTCGTTGCCTTCGGAAAGTGAAAAGGATACACCCAAGCGCAGCGTCAAGAATTCGACGGAAGGCAAACAACCTTCCTCAATTTCCTGCGACCCATCATCACTGGTTAACATCACCAGTCCCCTGGCCAAGGCGAGTCCCCACAAAGAAATGATGTCTTCTTTTGACGTTCAGAGTCCCGTGCCATCGTCTTCAACGGATCGCGTAAGTATATTGTTCTGCTTTGCAATTATTGTTTTGTGGCGAGCAAAACTATACAACATTGCTAATTTCTGCTCTCTCATTTCTGGTCACTGACAGTTTAAAAAGACACCAACAAAATCGCCTGGTCAATTCCATAGCCTTCCTTCGCTCGATGACAGCAAACTTGGTTCTCCTGCCGGCTTTTTGATGTCACCTGGTCCTTCTACGCCTTCTAAAAAAGTAAAGAGCGAATCGGAAGAGGACAAGGAAACCCGAGAGTACGCGAAGGAAAAGTTTGCTTTGACACCTACTAACTTTTCCATGGATTATGGAAAGAGCCCTCGGCCAGGGATTTTCGACACCTCGAATGTCTTGAACTGGTTACAGTCGCCCACTGCCAATGGACTTTTTTCTCCTGGTGGAGGCTTGAATTCTATCATGAACACCCCAAAGGGACCGATTGTACCGCGAACACCCGGTTCGCCAATGGTCAGCTCGTCCTTTTTCTTTTCGGACGTCGCAGGTTTGCCCCGAACTGGAGACACCCCTAAGCGTAGTGATGCCGAGGCTGTCAAGAGCTCCAAGAAAGGCATGTCCAATATCATTTGCATTTCTCCTTTGGCCTCTTCGAGAAATCGAAATGGAAATTCTATCCCTGCTGATACCCCCATCAACTATAGCGATGTCTTTGCGTCGCCAAACCCGCTGCTAGATGACACACCTGTAAAGAGCCGATTAGCAAAGAGACCCACCAAGGGACAGCGGTCGGGGTCGGGGTCAGATCCTAGCCTTGATGCTGTCCATCAACTGGCTGAGCGTGATTTGATGCAGGACGAAGATTTGAGCGTATTGCTTCAGCTGGCTGGAGGCAATACACCCAAGGGAGCTGCTGGTGGAAAAGGAGTTTTTCGTGGGTCGGGCGCTCGAAAAGATGGCGATGGTAGCAACTTGCAGCTTCCCGTGATTGGAGAACGAGGATCTGCCTCGAGCGCGGCGCGTCTGTCGCGGAAATCGTTTTCTCGCGATCACAACGACGAGAATTTCGTCGAGTCTGGTCTAGGGATTCGCAAGTCGACATCTGGTGCATACCCGGACCAACAGGGGAGTGCTGGACAACATTCCGGTACTCTATCACGAACAGATTCCAACTCGAACAACTCGGTGAATAGCTCCAGCGGTGGGCATCCGTATCCTCCGCCGGGATATCCATCACGACACCCTGACGGCTCGTACGGCTTCCCCCATCCTCCCCTTGGCATGCGCCCCTCTGGTCGCATGTCTGTTGTGGTAGGAGGTCCTCCACCTTCGAGCAGAGGACCCAGCAAACCCAGTCCAGCCGCAAATAGACAGTTGACTCATCGTCACCCCGGCTATACGACGCAACCAGGATCATATCCGCCCCCAGGCATGTCTTACCCACCTCCGCACGGACACCACCCACATCATCCATACCCATACCATCCTCATTACGCACACGGCGGTGCTCCACCTCGACACCCCCATCCATCCCACATGCCAATGTATGGTGCTCAACATCCTCCCCACGGAAATACGAATACTTCACCAAGCGAGAAGACAAAGACAGGCACGTCAGGTTCGAAGCCTGCCACTGGAGCGAAGCGTGCCAATAATTCCGGTAGCGACGGCGGAAAGCCCGCCAAAAAAGCAAAGAAGTCCCCGGGAGGCAAAAAGAAGAACAAGTCTCCGCAATTGATAGATCGCGCCGATCGTCAGAAGGCCGCACAAAATATTGCTGCCGTGAATGCCGCCAGTGGAGGGAAGAACGACAAGGCGGCTGCTTTGGCCGCTGCTATTTTGAGAGGAGTCACCATGCGACCCTCTGGAAAATGGGTACGTAGATTTTTGTTGTGTCCTGCAATGTGTCGAGACATCCTTGGTACTTACACTCCTTTTTCTCTTCTTTTTTAATTTTCTTTGCAGCAAGCACAACTGTATTTTGCTGGCAAGTCTCGTTACATTGGGGTCTTTGATACACGAGAAAAGGCTGCACTGGCGTACGAAATTGCTCGTGAAAAGCTCAAGAATGAAAAGGCTGCCGTCGAGGGTGCATTGACACCAAAACAAACAGAAAATGCTGTCAATTCCGCACGACAGGCCGCTTTTGATGGTGTCAACGAAAAGGATCCACGGGCAGCTGGAAAGTAAAAAAAGGTCCAAAAAGACTTAGACTAGTAGAGAGAAAACGCTGACGACACACGCATTTTGTAGTACTACATAAGAATCACACACGGGGCTAAAATCGGCTGATGTTGCTCTGCTCAACAATAATTGTAAAATTTGAATCAAGACAACAGAATTGGATTGAATTGAATTGGTTTGCTGTAGGAAACATGGAGCGCTCTTCGTAGCTGAAGCGTGAACTTGGAAAATCGTACTCCACGTAGTGGCTACACCCAAAAAATATTTCAATTGATAGTCCGGGTGAATTAGGTTTGGTGATCGCACAAAAATGTTGAACACGTCACGCACTCTGCAATTTCCAGAAGCAGAGCAGTGACTTTGTGCGCAACGTCGACTCGTAAAACGTACTACTAGCTAGCTACTCTAGTAGTAGACTAGACTAGCTACTTAAATAAGAATGATCGATTGTTCTACTCCTACTAATAAAAGAGACTAGTCTAGTTAGTTTACTTTCATTTATTTTCTTCTTCTCTTTGGCTACTACACACGCACCACCGCTGTTCTCATCGATAAATAATTGATACGAGAGGAACCTCTCATCATAGCACAAATAATGATAGCAACGCAAGCTCCAAGCAACAGTACGGCTAAGGACCCTGCACACTTGGAATCCATTTACGTGAGTCCAGAGGCACCGAAGCAATGGATTCGAGGAGTGAACCTGGGAGGTTGGTTGCTCATGGAACGGTACATTACGCCGTACCAGTTCAGCATTACAGATTGTCATTTGAGGGGAGATTTTTGCTGGTATCCTGGTCAAGTCGATGCTCCACCTTCAGATTCTCCAGAATACAAGTTGTGCGACATTGATAGGTGTAAACCTCATTTTCTAGAAAACATCGATGGCATTACCGACTATCCCATTGACGAATATACGCTGGCGAGTTCCTTTCCCGACAAGGAAACGGGCGCCCAGTGGTTGAATTATCACTTTGAACACTTTTTGAAACGAAACGATCTCGTAGACATTAAGAAGGCAGGAGCAACCCACGTCCGAGTGCCGTTGCCCCATTGGATTCTGGAGGAACCACGAGACGACGAACCTTGGATTGCCGGGGATCGGTGGAAGTACTTTGTGCGAATGGCCCGGTGGTGTCGAGAAATTGGCCTGGAGGTGTGGCCGGATTTGCACACGGCACCGGGAAACCAAAACGGTTTTGATAATTGTGGCCAATATATGAAAATTCCGACCTGCGACAACTGGGCCTACAGTCAGGACAATGTGAAGCGAACCGTCAAGGCGGTCCGAGACATGGCACAATCCATTAAGAATGAAGGTATAGATGATGTCGTGACGGGATTTGGTCTGTTGAATGAACCCTTTCGAGGATGCAATCAAAAGGTGAGGCATTTGCACGGTTGTGATACGTAATGTGTGATGCCAAGTCAGTACGAGCTAGCTTGTTATGTTATTCTTGTTCGTGTATCTCATTTCAACTTTGCATCCTTTATTTTTCAATTTTCTTGAAACCAGATAATTCGACAATACTACAACGATGGCCGTGAGGCTGTGAGAGGAATATTGGGAAACAAGACCGCTATTTACATTGGTGATGTATTCGAACCCGATAAATTCAACGATGGTTTTTGGCAAGACTCTCCCAAGTACGAAAATACTTTGCTGGATAGTCACTTCTATCATGTCTTTGCGGAACACCCAAGATCTCTCAGTCCCCGTGGTCACATTGCTTTTGGTAAGATAAAATAGTGGTTCTTTGGTTGCTTTTTAAGATAAAATAGTGGTTCTTTGGTTGCTTGTTTGCTTGATGGTCAGAGATCGCTATTGTCTCAAAATATTTCCTCGCTCATCCTTTCCTTCTTCTAATTGACAACCGAAAACAGTATGCCAGAAGAATTATAGAGAGGCCACGGCGTGCTGCTACGAAGATCCTCCAAAAAATTCAAAACCAGCCAAACAAGGAATGCAACGTCTTTTTGGGGAATGGAGTGTATCGTATGATACGCTGGTAGTACTGAAATTGTATGATATTACCAAGGGCATTGCCGAGACAGGTATCGCACCTGAATTCAATCGGACAATTCCTCCTGATCGTCAACGCTTCTTAATTGACTTTGCGCAAGCCCAAATGATTGCCTACGAAGCGGCAGAACTTGGAACATCGGTTGGGTGGTTTTATTGGACGTTCAAAATGGAAGGGGGAGTCTTTGCCGAATGGGACTTCCTGCGAGGAATTCGAGAGGGATGGTTGCCGACGTTCCCGACCACGAACATTACCTCCGAGGAAGCTTTTCAAACGACTTGCCACAACCTGATCTTTCGAACAGACGATAACATGAGCATCGTCTCTGAATATCCAGATCCTGACAATCTGCCTGATAATACATGGATGGGAGACCCCATTGACGACGACGTTGTATTGAGTCATGGCGATAGTTTATTGAAAGGAAAGAGGGTTCATTTTTCAAACAGTCCCAGAGATCATCGCAACCGATTGCTTGGCGTTGCGGCTTTGATTTTCTTCGGTGTTGCCATTTCGCACGCCTTTTTCCGTAATCGCCGGAACCGAAAGGGCTACACATCCCTTGGTCCCAGCACAGAACTTTCCGTCTAGCTCCTAAGAGTTCTGCTATTGCTACTGCCGGCAGCTTGGGCTAGATCCTTGCCAATCGGATGTGCCAATTATACTCCGATCAGTGCATTGTAAAATAGATATATTTTCTTTTCAATATCGCCTTTTCTGTGTACATAAAAGTTACATAAGAAAACGATTACACGTTAAGAGCTAAACCCACAACAAATAATGTTCTAGACAATGATTCTATTTAGGTACGGTCACTAACTGGAGAGTTTCACTATGGCCAAGCTCGTTGTCGTCAATGTGCACAAGAATAACAGCATCTCCTGCAGCAATATGTCCAATGTCCCTGGCCATTTTAATGGCGGCCAATGGTTTATCGGCAAAAGGTACATCTCCTAGTCCGATAATTGGGTGGATCGCGCGGTGCAAAATAAGCTGACGAGCCATTTTGCTGTCCTTGCAGAAGGCATAAGTTGGAACAGATGGGCGAAAAGCAGAGATAAGCTGAGGAAGCTCCAGAGTATCGCTGAGAACAATAATAGCAGCTGCGCCACGAGTCTCGGCAGTGATGACAGCTCCTTTTGCCACGGACGACTCGGGTGTTTTGGGGCCGATAAATGGGGTGGTGATTTTTGCTACTGTACTTCCTAGTCCCCCAGAGAGGGCATATCCTTCAGCGGCAAGAATTATTTCGTTCATTGTTCGGATGGCGTCGGTGGGGTATTTTCCCTTGGCTGTTTCACCAGAAAGCATGACGGCATCAGCTCCATCATAGACAGCATTGGTGACGTCGGAAACTTCAGCACGAGTTGGACGCGGGTTCTTTCCCATGCTCTCAAGCATTTGTGTGGCAACAATGACTGGTTTTCCAACGGCGTTACATGCGGCAACCATTTCTTTTTGGGCATTGGTGACCTGCTGAATGGGAATTTCCACTCCAAGATCTCCACGGGCAACCATGATTCCTGTCATACGACATAATAAAGGCAATGTGAGCTTTACTGTTGAAACGATTCCTTGAGGAATAGCGATGAGAACATACCATCAGATTCGTTTAAAATATCATCAAAATGAATCAAAGCAGAAGCGCTCTCAATTTTGGAGATAATTTTGGGTAGAGGGTAATCATCAGCCCATCCCAGTTCCTTGGCACAGTTCTTGACATGTTCCTTGATTTCACGCACTCCCTCCGCAGATTGAACAAACGAAGCTGCAATAAAATCAATATCCTTGGTCATTCCGTACTTGATATCGGCTTTATCCTTGTCACTCATTGCGGGCAAATCAGTTTCTGCCATGGGAAGATTGACTCCAGCACGAGAACGAATGTCTCCGGAGTTATCAATGGAGCATGTAACAGTTCCATCCCCAACTTCGGTCACTGTCATTATAACAGCCCCATCATCCAAAAGCACTTTCATGCCAGGATTGAGAGACTTGCTGAGACCAGCGTAGTTGATGTAGAGATCATGTTCAGTCGAAGCCTCGGCGTACTCTGCCGAAGTTTGCAATGTAATAGTATTCCCTTTTTCCAATGTGATGGTATGATGACCAGATTCATCATCTTTCAATTTTCCACTGCGAATTTCAGGTCCACGTGTATCAAGCAACAAGGATCGAATGTGTTGTGTTTCTGGGGCACCACTGGGGCTCATTTTTTTCTACGATTTAAATACAATCATTGTTGTTTGGGTTGGGTTTTGTTGTGGTGGGATAATATAACAGTAAATATTTAGAGATTACAATATGAAACAACCATTCATTGAAATGACAAATTATTGGAAAGTAATTTTTGACATTTTCCAAACTTACCTCGGCAGCTTCTAAATTAGTCAGACGAAGCTCCACCTCTTCTGTAGTAGCATGGGAGAAATTGAGGCGCATCACGCTAAGCCCATTTTCACAAACCTCGGTCAAAGGTCCCAACTGTTCCGAAGTAGGTCCAATGGTAGCAACGATTTTTGTCAACTGAATTCCCTTTGTTCCGCGAATAGGACAGAATCGACCAGGATCGGGAAGGTCAAATTTTGTGCTGAGAGCAACTCCTCCTCTTGTCTCTCCTATTTTGAGTGCAGCACGAGTCGGCTGAACAAAGGAGCGGCTGCTCCTGGAAGCACTTTTGAGGGCGGTCGATAGTGCTATTCTGCTGAACATTTTGTTTTTTGTTTCACTAAAAATTACTCCAATGCTGTAGTAGACGGAAGACGGAAGTAAGCTTTATCAGTTGTTGATCCAAGATCCAACATATCCAAATAGTAGCTAGTATTACAGTAAATAGGTACTTCAGTAAGTGAATCTGTGGCTTTCGGGAGAAAAACGATCATGATGAGTCGAGTCCCGAGCGAAGCAAGGGTGAAAGAAGTACCAGGTACTATACAGTAATAGTGTTCAGGTAATCGGAGTAGACATTTCGACTCTCTTTGATTGGCCGATGCACGTCACGACGACAGCTATCAATTCCATTCTACATCTCTTTCGTAGTCTACTCGATTTCTTAGTACTCCTTCGGAGTGGCTGGACCCTACTCTGTTCAATTTAGATTGTAGCTGTACTCGAGTGTACCCAGTATGCAATTAAGTTGGTTATGTACCCCTACTACTTCCTAGCTAGAACTAGCTACGAAAACCGGTGCCGTCGCCGCGCTATCAGTCGGCACCATGTTTATTATATTGAAATCTATCCTTGGAAGTCCCCTGTTTACGCTTGCTGCTGTGTCGCACCTCCTCTGGGCGGATGACTTTCATGGATACTTCAGCAACCTTCCCAACGATTAGTTCCACTAGTACAGTACCAAACTGGCTCGTATGGTAGAGCCAGTTTTCAAGACATCGAGGCGTCCTTGGACATATTGCTGGCACAAGAAAAAGGATTTTGAGGTCACTTTTTGCGCTTCGGTGCACGTCATCGGACATCTGAATGAAAAATCGAGTCAGATTTGTGACTCTCCGGTCTTTTCAGAACAAAACTTTTAACTCTTCAAAACAAATTGTTCCTCGTCTGAAGTCGTACTCCCTATGCCAACCAGTTATAAAATTGTATCTGTCTTTTTCCTCTCTGTGTCTGAACGGCATTTCGGAACAGTTGCCGGGCTGAACGAGCCACATGGCTTCAACAACGGCCGTGTACGACCAGAGATACGCTACAGGTGGTTTCTTGTTCTACACAGCTTGCAGCGAGCTCTTGCTTGAGCTGTCTTCTTATTCTTTTCTCACAATTTTGCACCGGCGACTTTTATTTGGATCCCCCAACAATCACGAAACACCGACAAGCGAAAAAATATTGCAGCTGTATACGCTTCGACCCTGTAACATGACCGCCCGCAGCAACAAAAGCAAGAACAGCGGTAGCCGTAGAAGCCACAACAGGCGCAAAGCAAGCCATCTTTTACATCTCACCAAAGACATCAACGACAACAGTTTATGGAAAAGCATCAACACCAACAAGGAACAGGCCCACCAAAAGCGCCGTACGGTGAAAGAACGCAAACTTCGTGAGGCTCAAGTCTTCAACGGTGGACCATGGTCCCAGAAAGAGCGCTTGGACTTCCTACGGGGCCTTCGTAAGTTCGGCCCCGGCAAATGGAAGAAAATACAGACCATTCTGACAACTCGGTAAGTCGTTTGTTGTGCTTGTTTTTTGCCGCCCGTCTCTCGGGTTTGAACACCTCTCATGACGACAAACGTTTTCCAACTTAGCTCAAACATTCAGATTAAAAGCCACGGCCAGAAGATCCTTCAGCGAATGAATGTTGGACACGATGTTTACTCTGAGCTTGACGAGGAAGAAGCCAATGGAGCGAGTTTACCTATTCCTGGTCCCACCGTTACCAAATTCTCCTCGGTAGCTTCCATGGACGAAGACGACACCTACAGCATCGGCACAGCTTCTACCAGTCTCTCGACGGCGCCTCCCTCATCTGAGGATGAAAACGACGGCGACGACGAAGAAGAAGAAGACAAAGAGGGCTCGAAAAACGACGAACAGTTCATGCCGAACTACCAGTCCTTTGATGCGCCCACTCCAAGAAAGACAAACGTTAGCAGCAGGAAAAGCTGCGACCGTACTCATTTCTATGTTGACAGCAATGAGATAGTCGTCAAGAGTCCAGCTCATTGTCAGACTTCCAAGACGACTCTCAGTCTTGATGAGGCCAACGTCGTGCTGGCCTTGTTTGATTTGTCCAAGAACAACAATCTGTCCAAGTCGACCATTGTTCAAGGCTGGAAATAATTATTACAAATCGTTAATACCACGTACAACAATAGAACTAATAGTAAGAAAAACATATTCATTCATTCTTCAGTGCCAAGTCATTTTATATTCATTACCAAACCACTTTAGACACTTTGGAATTCCCCCTTGACGGCTCGTTCGCCTCGAGGTACCAAATTCTCCAGCCGTTGAATCACTCGTTTCTGTAGACCGACTTCGCTGTCCAAAGTTCCCCTCATGGCTGAATCGACAGATGAACTGATGTCTCCTGAAAAGGCGTACATGAGCATGTTGCGGGCCATGGAAGTTGTCAGACCACGAGATCTCAAATAAAAGAGCTCCTCTTCCGACAGGTCAGAAACGGTAGCTCCGTGAGTGCATTGCACGTCATCGGCAATAATTTCCAACGAAGGAACGGCAAAGGCTCTGGCACGGTCGCTAAGGAGAACAGTACGAGACAACTGTTGACTGTCCGTCAATTGCGCACTTTGTTCCACACGAATTCGACCACGGAACGAACCAGTAGCACGTCCTCCAACCATATTCTTTTGTGACTGTCGGCTCATAGTGTCATCAGCAATGTGATGAATGTTTGTTTTCATGTCCGTATGCTGAGCACCGCCGGCCAAGGAGAACCCATTTATTACAGCCGTCGTTTCTGCCTTCAATAATGTGACCGACATGCTGGTTCGGACACGACCGCTTCCACCGATACCCATCATGGTTCCCTGGTAAGCAGCTTGTTCTCCCATCAGGTGGACATCAATGGCTTCCAAGTGGGTATCTTTCAAGGCAGGTCGTACAGCCTCCAGTTCGCGAGGGTTCTGTTCGCCGTCTTTGACATCCTCGTCATTCATTTCGATGCCTCCTATCGGCATGCCTCCCGTTTCTTCCAGGTAAGAATGGGTGACATTGGCATCTCCCTTGACAAAGAATTGAGTGTATCCATTGTAAAGCTTTGGTCGGTGTGCGTCGTCATCGTTCTCCAAGTCAACGCACGATTGGACTACCGACAAACGACTTCCTTCATCTGCGATTACCAATGTTCGTGGATGTATGGCCACTCCTTTATCGCCTCCTGCACTAGCGTCAGCACCTCCACTATTGGTCAAAGCATTGACAACCAGAACTGGTCTGGAATGGTCCACATCCTTGTTTTGGTCTGCAGAGGCATGAACAAGAGCCACGGCACCTGTTTTGATGGTATTCAAAGCTGCAAAGCAGGCAGTTCCTTGTTGTGTATTAATGGCGAACTGAGTTGTCGGATCTCCAATGCAGTGGTCGGGTGCACTGAGCCTTTTTTGTGAAGTCACCGTGTTGCCTTCGTCGTCAATGAGGACAGGAGCGACCAATTCATCCGTGAACCCGTCGGTAAGACGTGCTAGATATCCCTTTACTTCGTCCGAAAGACTATCAACGATATCCAGATTTTTCACGCCATCGGAAGTTTTTGAGAGCTGGGGTGCGTATCGACCGTCGACGTACACGAGGCGGGCTGAACATGCATCGTCGTCCAGCCAACCTCCATTTTCTACCAGTTTGGCTTTGTAACTAGTAATTTGGTCGTCACTTAAAGTGAGCTCTTCGCCTACCATGCAATTGAGAGGGTGAATAAAGTGAGCCTACACGTAAAACAGGGACGAGGTGAATCCAATGAACACCACGCGGTAACACAACATACCTGTCCCAATGGGGACTGCCGAATAATCTTGTTCCACCATGCCAGTAACATCAAAATGTCTCCAGGTCTCAGCATTTCGTCGGGGTACGGGTAGGCCATATTCTTCCAATCCGTAGGCTGGAAGCAGCGGGGACCACGGCAATCGAGATGTGACGTAGGGTGTCCATTCCTCTTTGTTGTCAACAGGAGCTTGAACCTGCAGGCGAAGAAACAAACGAGAGTCAGAGGAGAGTGAAGAGTGAGTACAATGAATCTATTGAGTCTTTATGCACGACAACCGAAACGTACCTCATTATTCAATGGAACTGTTGTAGAGACAATTTTTCGCGCATCTGCTGCCAAGGGTCCCAAGATACCATTGTCCTGGCCAAGCAAGTTTCCGTACCATTCGTCACACTGTTCGTCAAACTTGGATCTTCTGGATAATCTGTACTCCTCGTGATTTGGGATCTCGTAGTCTACGCCTGGCTCTAGGAGATCCCTGCGTTGGACTTCCTTTTCATCGGGTCCCACACCAATACTAACGTGAAGAGCACTATCTGCGCTTCGGACCCAAGCAGGTGTACCCGTTCTCCTCGAATTGGCCAGAAACCCATGGGTACCAGAGGTTGCCAGCCACAGAGTGGCAATAATGGCTATTGGAGTACTGAATTTCATTTTTTGATGAAGGTTTTATCTGATAAAAATCCTTTCTTAGTCGTCTGTTTTGTGTTTCCGATTCCTCTTCTTCTGATGGCTAGTAGAACTGCAGAGTATTTCTGACGTCGAGATGAGCTATCATTACGTCAACATGATCCATGCAATAATTTGATCATCCATGAAGATCGATGATAGGCTCGGACTGTTTCGCCGTTGAACAACACATCCTAAAACAGGTACGGTACACGTGATTCAACTGGTCATGAGTCGTCATCTGGAGATCTTTCCAGGTGTCACGTGTTGGACCGAGTATTCGAATTCTGTACTCTACAGGCCAGTGGAGATAGACAGATGGGCATGTAATACTAGAGTAGCAGCACCATGTACTAATAGATGGCTACTACTCGAACAGGAGCTAGCATTGCGTTTCTGAGCTCGGTAGCTAGATGGTACATTATAGACGTCGCAAAGTTGAGCAGGAGCTGAATTCATCGTTCTTTGAATTAGGGAAAGATTCGCAGTTATAAGCCAGACGGAAACTACGAAAGTACAGGTGATGTATGCACGTGAAGTCACCGAGCACACAGCAGAAAAAATGATAGTGCCATGTGCAACGCTTTGGCGAGCGGATGTCAAGCTCTGGAAGGAAATTCAATAATCCATTACAGCAAAACTATGGACACTACAGAAATTGCGAAAGTATTCGGACCTATGAACCACCACCACTCTTTTTGAATCTCGATTCTGGTTCCGACCACCAACCTTTGATTCCGAATGATTGCGACTTTTCTTCCGACGGAGAATCTTGCTTTGTGGTGTCTACTGCCGGCTCTGACATTCTTGTTGCGAGATCTGGAACAGTCGTTCCATCTCGGACGATTCCCCGTTCCTCGTCCACGGCTTTTCGCAAATGCTTAAACCGCTGGTTGTAGGCATTTCGATATTCCCAAACTTTCTCTCCTTTTTCGTCTCCCAACTTTGCTTTGAGGAGTGTTTTTACCTGCTCTTGGCTTGCCTTCCATTTTTCTTCACCAAAAGCCTCCTTCATCTTTTCAAGATTGCCTTCTCGCTGATCAATTCTACACTCATGGTAATCAGTATATGCAGCGTAGCATTTATCCAGCATGTATGAGTGCCACTTAGATCCGTCTGTAACGTCATTGCCTTGCATTTTATAATATTCCTGGTGGATATTGAGAGTGCAAAGTGCACAGAGGGCAAAGGCAGAAATATTGAGACGAAATCAGATGGCACTTCCGGCAAGGCATATCATGAATGATCCGTCGGGTATTTTTAAACACTAGCATTGACCAAAAACTCACCTTTGCTATTCCCATGCACTGCAGCCACTTGATTGCAGCTACTTGACATGGCTTCTCGGACGCCTTCCAACTATCCCAAGAATTCTTGATATCTTTATCACTAGGATACTTGAAAGGGTCAATGTATAGGCTGCTATTCTTGTCGTCCATCGCACGATTATTTTCTTGAGGGTGGCTAGAGGATATTAAAACCAAGTTCTCGCTTTCAACTAAAGTGGTATGGAGCAGTGAGCAGTGCTTGAAATAATATGTTGTGGTGCACTGACAAAAACAAAGAAGGACAAAAAATCTTGGAATAGGAAGGCGCAAATGTGCATCCTATTCTGAGCTACCTACTCCTCCTGTTTGACAAAAATTATTGCTTGCTACCTGGTAACTCCATGGGCAATCTTTCTATCAGTTAGACTAGACCTACCAGCTCCTGAATTGTGATGCTTGCTGCTTTCCAGCTTTGGTGCTGATAAAGAAAGTTTTCATTGATGATTTTGGACTCGCTTTAGCGTGACTAGCCAGCGGGAACATTGCCATATTGCGACCCGGCACCGCTAAGAGTGCTCTTCTCGCTCATTTTTTCGTAAGAAGCAATAAAAAGATGGTAGCTGCCGGTACTAAAGGTATGTACAGTAACAACATGAAATCCAGTATTTGAATAATTAAAACTAGAAGTGTTGTGATGGCGAGTATCGATCGTCCTCTTCAGAGAAATCTCGTGGAGAAAGCATGCATTTATAATGGACGTGCATTAAAAGCGCATGTTGCTTTTAGGATCCATAAACTTGCGTGTTCTTGTAAAATTTCTTAGGAATGTACATGCTGGGGTCGGCGGGGTCGCGTCCTCCTTCTCGTTCCTTCAGGTATTCCTCTTCAAGTTTGAATTGGTTCTCCATGTGTTCGCGGTAGGCCTTGAAGTATCCAGAATAATCCAAATCAGGATTCCAGATTTCATCGAATTTTTCCAAGCCGATCTTCTTGTGAGCAGCATTGCGCATTCTATTCTGGAAGAGAGTCCATTGCTCTGGGCTCAACTTATCCTTCATATTGCGCACCACGGCAACCTTTTTGTCAACTTGGCATTCACGTGCATCTATGTAAGGATGAAGGCACTTCTTCAGGTGGTAATACGCCCACGAAGATGGATCGTTGGTGTCTTTTCCTTCTTCGGCATAACTCGACTGTTGAAAACAAAGGAAGAGAGAAGGGTTGAAAGCAAACGAAGAGAGAAGGGTAAGATGAATGTTCTCAAGGTTGGATGCCAAATGGCAGCACTGGATATACGCAGCTTTCTTATTGCAGCGATCCCATATCTTGCTTGGCTTACCTGAGCACCTTTCATGCAATCAATCCATGCAATCATTTGCTCTTTGCAAGGTGCGTTCGGAGTATTGGCGCGTTCCTCCAGTTTCTCGATCTTTTCGGAGGGTGGGTATGTGTAGGTAAAACGAAACATGCTGGATACTTGTTAGACTGTAATGCTACCTCTAAAACCTAGGACAATCTCCGGCTTGTTTAATCTAAACAGCGTACTGTAAGCGTGTCTACAGCTGTTGATGAAGAAAGATAAGTGGTTATTGGGGTACGAGTTGGATTGGTATCGGAAGCCGGCTCCCCGATCTCATCATGGTCGAGGTTGGGATTTTAGATTGCTGTCTCCGGACGGCAAGCAGACGCGGTGACATTTGGTTTTAGGGTTAAGACTTTTACATGAATCAACACACTTTGGGTATTATTATTATTTGAATCTCAGTAGAGTAGTAGTCCACTCGGAGTACTTCTCAGTTACTGCTAGCTATTGTACGAGTAGGGACGAAGTTAGTACTCGTACATCACTAGAAACCTCAAAACTGTGCCACACTCGTCGCCTCCAGCCGGAAGCCCTCCCAGTTGACTTGCAACCTATACGCGTGCAAGCAGAGCCTTGGAGAACAGCGTGCCACTGCCTCTGGAGCATGGAGAGAATCTCCGAGCAAGGGGTGACCAATAGCTTCCATATGAAGTCTAAGCTGGTGGCCTCTCCCAGTTTGTGGCTCTAGCTCAACCCGAGCATACTCTGCCCCTTCCACCGAATATCGTTGCAAAACATTCCACTTTGTCACAGCTTCGCGCGCTTTGAAAATTTGATCGTTAATCTCAGGGTTGTTACCCGTGACAGCGGCCCATCGATTAAAACCCTCTGGAGTTTTTATCTTTCCGATCGGCAGGTCAATTGTTCCAGACTCTTCATAAGGATGACCTGCTACTAAAGCGACATAGGATTTTGATGCAGTTCGTTCCTCGAACTGACGAGAAATCAATGAATGGGCGGTCGGTGTGAGACCGAAGACGACAACTCCAGAGGTATCCAAATCGAGTCGATGGCATGGCTTGGCATCATCACCATGTATCTGTTGAATCATGCCCACCAAAGAAGGCTGTGTCAGATCCCTGGACGGTACACAGTGCAAGCCAGAAGGCTTGTGCACAAAGAGGAGTTGGCCTCGTAACAAATGTTGCTTGTCTTGTGGTAGTGTCGAACCAACAGCTTTTGGTGTCAAACTATACCATTCATCGATCGTCCCTTTCTTTATTCGTTCAGGTATTTGACCTGTTGTGGTCGATTCCTCTTGGCTTCTACGCAAGATATCGAGGTCTAGCAATTGCAGAGCTCCGTCATATTGGACATATTTGCCCTCCCGAAGTAAATCATTGTAGGTTGCTTTCCCTATCTGTATCTTCTTGTTTGTCAATGGATTTATCACTCTTGGTAGAGATAAATACAGCTCAGGAAAGTGATGTCTTCGTTGAGCCGATTGGAGAGGGAAGCCGTGCACAAAAATATTCATTGACAAGAGAGAAACTAATAGTATGAAGAGCCTGCAGTCATATGTATTATTGGCTTGTGGAAACATTCTTCCGAGGATGGCTTGAGTGTCCAGACGATAAGAGCACAATGTATATTCTGCTTCTTCTTGTTGTTGTTGTTGTAATAATATTTCTTTCGTTTGCAGCGACACCTTTCCGCTCTTACCGCCTCTAGTGGGAGACTACGCTACAACCTACAACCAGCATCCCGACAAAAAAATGGTTTGTTGTTATTTTGTTATTTTGATTGAAATGATTATTATTTTTTAAACTTTTTTTTAAGGTGGCGCGTTGTTAAAATTAGTACAGTACCAGGTACTGCTACGATACCCTATTTAAACCCGTATTTTTTATTTTCGTTTCACAGGTGCATCTTTTATCGCATATCCACGTCTCGGTGTCAGTAAAAGTTCCAGGCGGAGGCTTCATGAACGTCTATCGGGTATCCGAAATCAGCCCGATTCAAAACTTCAATAGTCTACTAGTCTACTAGTCTACTAGTCTACTAGTCTACTAGTCTACTAGTCTACTAGTCTACTAGTCTACTCTACTGCTAGCTAGCTAGAGTAGGCTTGGATAAAAAAAACAGGAGCCTGCTGCCACAGCAATAGAGTAACACCAAATCGACATTATTATTCGCTCTTTGCGGCGCATCCGACTCTGTCACAATCCATCAAATCCAATAGCTAAATCCAACGAGAGAGACAGAATGAAGTTACAAGTAATTTCTCTGTGGATACTATGCCTTCCCTTCACGGCATCATCTTTCTCAATGCCTGCTGCCAAGGCTCCCTCGGCACCTCAGCACACCGCGAGATCAGCAGCGTCCCAAGAAGAAGATTTGGAATTGACGCGACAAATCATCATGAAGTTTGAAAAAGCTAGGCATGGGGAGAACGCAGACGATATCGCGGAAGAACCAACAGCAGCGGCTAGTGGTGCTGCTGCTACTTCGTCGTCATCATCAGGAGATGTCACCTATTCCCTTCCGAACGAGGCCGATTACGCTACATTGAAATCTCCTGAACGGCCTGGCAACGATTTGATGATCCGAGCTGCATTCGGTGAGACTGTAGAAAAGACACCCACATGGCTGTTTCGTCAAGCTGGTAGACATTTACCCGAGTATCAAAACTACAAAAACGAAACGAACCGCTCCTTTTTGGACATGTTGGCCTTTCCAGATGTAAGTAATGCAGAGTGTTTGACTGTCTCGAATGATTCATTTGATTCAATGATTTACGCCTTGAACGATGTTAATCTAAAAAAATTATGGATCTCTTCCTGTCATTGTTCTCGTTCTCGCTGTTTTCACATCCCTCGCTATGATCCTCTTGGTGATAATATATACTTAAAAAAAAACACCACAATCCACTCCTGCAAAATACCAATGTAAAAAATTCAAACGACAGAGTGTCGCCGAATGTACCATGCAACCTCTTCGTCGTTACGACGTTGATGCTGCCATATTGTTTTCCGACATTCTCGTCATTGCAGAAGCACTGGGCATTGAAGTTACCATGCCCGGAGGGGTTGGAATACAGGTCCCTAACCCATTAGCAGGACCGGAAGAGGTTGCCAGTCGTATCCCTCCTGCATCCGAAATGACCAAGGAATATGTAGAAAAGCATTTGGGACATGTCTTGGAATCGGTGCGACTCATTCGTATGCAAATGGAGAAGGAAGGAAAAGATATTCCACTCATTGGATTTTCGGCAGCCCCCTGGACGTTGCTGTATTACATGGTCGGTGGCTCATCCAAGAAAAATAATGAAATTGGCGTCAAATGGTTGAATGAACATCCTGCTGAATCCAAGGTGCTAATGGAAACTCTCACCAAGATTGTCATCGAGTATATGTCGGCGCAAGTGGAAAATGGAGCCCATATGTTGCAGGTCTTCGAGGCCATGGGAATGATGATTGATGAAGTAAATTTCAATAAATGGTGCATGCCGTCTCTTGAAGCTATTCAAAAGGAGCTCAAAAAGAGGTATCCAGACGTGCCGTTGATGGTCTTTGCTCGTGGTGCATGGTAAGTGCTGACAGCTTGTCGGCGCATAATATGCGGCGTTGTGTCATTTTAAGAAACTCTATTTCTTACTTCTCTCTTCCGTCTTGCAACGTAGCTACGCGAACCCCAATCTGGCTAAAATTGGATTTGATGTTGTCACCATGGATGGTGATGTCGATCGAAAGACAGCTCGGTCACTTTGCGGAGACAAAGTGACACTTCAGGGAAATTACGATCCTGCCAATTTAATTTTAGGAGCGGGAAAGAGCCCAGAAACCGTGAAAGAGACTGTAAAGGAAATGATTGAGGAACTCGGGCCGCAGCGTCTGATTGCCAATTTGGGAGAAGGTTTAGGCGGAAAAGAGAGCACACTTTTGGTCAATGCCTTTGTCGAGGCTGTTCATAAGGAAAGCGCTAAAATGATTGCAGCTGACAAGTAATCGATTAAAGTTATGTGGCTCTTTTATTCTAGTGCTCTTCTTTTGTTTGGTGTGGTTGCGTAGGGCGGACGGCAACATTAGCATGTGTGCGTTTTACAGCTCACGGCAGAATTTTCCTCTTTTTCGATCGTACTTCAACAAGGCTTGTTTTTCATCAGTGACACCAATTCGACCTCCTGTCGGTAAATAAACAAAGTTAGCAGTACCGCCACATAACGAACGAGCCAATACTGTACTCCTAGTTCGCAGTACATCCAAACAAACCAATACTTCTAGTTTCTTTTCTCATTTCCAAGCTTGAATTATTTGCAACGATCCAGAAGAGAGATGGTTTCTTTAATGCCCCAAACTCAAGAGAAACGGCCACACACAAGTTCGTTTTCCCGCTTTCCAAGCTCATACTACTGCATAAAATCATTTTTCACATTGCTAGATCATCATTCTACGACATTTCAACAGTAACACTACGCAAATCAACCATGATGACAACGTCTACACAAAATTCCAGCAAAAGCAAAAACAGCGCCGCTCCCAAAAAGTTTGTTCAGCATCCCTTTGAATGTGTTCGCTCAAACTTGATCCATCCTGTACTACAAGTTTCGAACGACGATGACGGCAACGAAAATGGCGGATTGAGCATTATTGCGGTCTCTCCCGATAAGAATGCATTCATCTTTGATTGGGTGAATTGTTTGGAGGGTTTGGACGAGTTGCAATGGCATCTCAACGATGTCGATTTGAGCGACAGTGACCGCCGTGTCCTCGAAGGCTTTCTCGAAGGACTGACAAAAGAGGTCGCGACGATGATCAGCCGAGATAATCGCAAGCCGAAGCCTTCCAAACTCAAGACTTTTCGAAAGTTCGTGCAACGCATTCCTAAAATGATCGGCAAGAAAGCACAGAAAGAGCTCACGAAGTTCGCCAAGCTCAAGTTCTTTACGAAGAAAGGTCGCGCCGCTGGGACTATTTGGATTCATCCTGACCCTGATGACGACCCGATGCTTCCCTTTGTAATTCATGTGCCGTCGGCATCTTTCTCTGCTGTGGATGATGACCCTGCCACCGACGGCGACATTGCTAATCGACCGCAAGACGATGTCTATTATCTTCAAGACGCAGCCTACGTTTGCAAGCCATCTCCTTTTATCCATAGTTTGACTTCGAGTGGCCACATTGAGCCCCATCACAAGAGAACCTTCACAGACGAAACCTTGCCGATGGAATCAATTTGGGACGCAGATCTCTACGATGACCTTCACGACGATTGCTTCTTTGATCTTAACACTGGGATTGTTTGCTCTGACTGAGGACACGGAAGTGAAGCAAACGATCTTTATTCGTCTCTAACAACGAGAAAGCACTTTGCCAAAACAATGCAAAATAATAAATAATACTATAGCACCAATAATCAAAAAAAAACTCTTTGCCTCTCTTCATTATAATAATACGTAGATATGTATTCCATCTATGAGTTTGTCGCTTCGTAAGATACAGCTCAAGACTGCTTTTCCGGTTCGTAGTCTTCTTCTTCGTCGTCGTCGTCCTTGTCTTCAGGTCCACGACTGTCTGGACCGTTCGGGAGATCAGAATCGGTATCGTACCAGTCGTTCGCTGCATTCTCATTTTCTTCATCCGTCTTCAGTTCTCGGAGGTTGGGATAATAACGTCCATCTCTCGAGTACTTCTTAAGCCTCAGCTTCCGGCGACGTTTACTAGGGCTACTTGTCGCAGACCCTTCTTTCTCGCTGTCATTCGTAGCACCTTCCAAGGCGCCATTCTCTGTTGAGTCTTCAATCCTGCGCTTCTTATCAACTTTTGTCGGCACGGTATCCGATTGATCGCTCATGGTCACGTCGTCGTCGTCGTTGTTGTTGCGCGTTTTCGTAGGTAAGCTAGTGGTGGCTTGATGAGAATTGCGACCTTTCTTCCGTGAAGTCTTTGAAGGGGCGCTTCGAACAGACGAGCTCTCGTGTGCACTCGAGGACGTCAATGTAGAGTCGTCCTCCATATTACCTCCACAGAAGTCGACATTAACAACCTGGCCAAATTGTGATGCGTCCATTTGATCATTCTCCAATGCATTAACGTCGTGACTCAATACAACATCAGGATAGACCGCGGGCATCTTTCGATCATCGTCATTTTCCTCGTCACTACTGACGGCAATTATTTCAGTAATCCCCATTGGATTTGCAAGATGTTCTCGTCCTTTTTTACCATATTTAGCTCCTTGAGACTCAGACAAGCTTCCAGCTGCACCATCATCTTCATCGAGAGAGTCGTAAAGTATGACAGGCGCTTCGACTCCTGCTGCCTCTAGGAAATCAATAATCTTCTCAAACTGCGCTCGATGGTCTATCAACAATGAAAGACCATCAACACGAAGACACTTCCAACCAACTCTTTCGATGCTCTTCTGCTGGGTTACTACACGATTCCATTCCTCTTGAGTCTCTCCAGTATTTTCAATGCACAAAGCAGCTCGAGCAGTTGACCCGGCATGTTAAACACATAGTGCTTGATTCCAGACCACTCCCATGCGACGGACAGTAAATCCTCGCTCCTTCAGGAAACTCTCCAGTAACGCCTCCGTTCGACCACGGAAGCTAAATGTCGCCGTGTCTTTTCGACAGCCATTATTAGCCTTGGGCTCGGCCAATGAATTATCACCTTCTGATTCGGTCTTGGCGTTTGCAGCTGTCGCTTCTTCGAAGAACTCGATGATAGAGTGACGAACGTCTTCGGTGTTGGGAATATCACTGCTCTCAATAGAGCGTACGAGCACCATTCGGTCTCGAGCTCGAGACAGAGCAACATTCATACGTTGAGCGTACATCATGTTGTTTTGGGTGGGCACTTGTCTAGGAGAACAAACCATAGAAAGAAAGATAATATCTCGTTCGTTGCCCTGAAAGGTAGGTGGATCTCCCACTAGAATGTTGTGTTCGTACATTTTTGCATTCCCAATTTTCGTCAATAATCGTTCACGGATCGTTTTACTTTGCTCGTCGCCCATGAGCGAGATGACACCAATGCTTTTTGCCATTGATGCACTTTTAGTGGTCAGATCGTTGACGAAATCATCAATCATCTGTACAATTATCTCAATCTCCTGCTCGTTTGTTTTTCCAGTCTTGACTCCATTTGGTACTCTCACATCAATCAGCGAAGGAGTAAGACGCTCGTTGGATGTTGGTAGCCGTAGCGGAACCAGCTGGCCGTGATAGTAAATTCGGTTGCTAAAGTTGATAATCTCAGGAGCGCACCGAAAGTGCTCTCGCAACACAACTCGTCCTCGTGGATACGCTTGTGCAGCAAAGTCGAAAAAGGACTGCCCAGGCATTAATGAATTTTGAAGTGGACTCTGTGGCAATGCAGCGCGAAGATGTTCGACTTTGTCTTCAGAGACGAACGCTTCTGTTGGGCTAACTTGCTTGCTATCTCCCACAATCAACCACTGTTTTCCACGCAGCATACCAGGCAATACAGTTATGTCCGATTGACTCGATTCGTCGATAATTGCCAGATCAAAGAGACATTCAGCTGGAAGATAATCGCTAATCTGAGCTGTGGTCATAATCCAGCAGGGAATATAGCGGACACATTGATCGAACGACTCTAGATACTCCTTTCGGTGGCGTCGTTGCCGGGCACTCATATTCGATGGCAAAGCAGACCGACTAAACTTGGCTCTACCAGCAATCTGAGAGAAACGAATCAAGGCGCTTTGAGCCTCCGCTGAAAAGGTCTTACTCAGCTGGGTCACTACACGCGCGTCCACAAGATCCTCGGCAAGACTCTGTATCTGAGAAGCAATCTGACTGCGCCTTGTGTCCAAAGCATAACACGCGCATGCAGACTCAAGCTCATCCTCGATGTCCAGCTCGAGAGCCAGCTGCTTGAGATTCAATGCTTGTTCTACATCTTCCAAGAGGCTTGTTTTGATGATGCGCTGTTGCTGGTTCTGCCCGACCCGATCGTAGATATCATCGTCTGGACAGCCGTCATGACGCATCAGAGACTCACCACGGCTTCGATGGAATTTTGCAATGGATTCTTCAAACTTAAGGACATGCAAAACGCTTCTCCATTCTTCCGCGGAGGCTGGACTTTTTCCATCGATCGTAATAGTGTTGATCAGTTGGTCAAGTGATGGGTTTCGCCCCGAAAAAGCAGACCCAAGCAACGGCATAAACGACAGCATATTTTTGGTTGCCAATTTTACAGATGCAAGTGGCAATTCAGCTTTCACAGATATCTCGGAAACAATACCACTGGGCAGAGCACCCTCAAACCCAAGAGCGACCCGGCTCAATTCACTGTTCTGCTGAGACACCAAATACTTTAATTCATCTCGAAGAATTGTCAGCTTTTCCACAGGCCACGACGCAGTCATCAACCACGGCTTCTTTTCAATCAAATCCAAGCAACCAGTTACAAGCTTCTGTCCGTCAGGTTGCTCAATCAATCTTCTCTTGGAATCACTAGCGGCCACCAGCTTGCGATCAATCTCGCAGCGTTCCTGCTCAAGGGCTGCAATGTTTTTGGACAGAATATCACACTTTTGTGCTTCCGTTTCGGTACTGATACAGGCAACTCGATTTGCAAGGCGCTCAACGGTTTGCTGCAACTGACGCATTCCCTGGGATTCACTCAATGATACGTCCACACAAAGGTCTTGCACGCACTGTGGCAAGCGGTCACGAATCACAGAGAGCGCTGCTGCCCCCTTGGAAGTAATCAAAACACGTTTACCGTGGCAAAGGCTGGCGCAAATCACATTGGCAATGGTGTGAGTCTTACCAGTACCAGGAGGCCCTTCAGTGACAACAGCAGGATAGTTCTCGTGTAAAATCATTTCTGCAATACGATTTTGAACTTCACTAGCCGGCAACGGGAAGACAATCGGGTCCTTCTTGCGAGCGTTCAGAGTTGCTTCATCCACGGCCGGATGTGCAGGAGCCAGAAAGAGACCACTTTTCCAAATTTTAGCAATGAATCCAAGGGCTGAAATTTTAGATTCTACGATGTCTACCTTCGTCGTGTCCGATGTAATACTGAGAGCAGAAGGCCCATGGGTAAGTGCCAGCGTGGCGCGAGGAAGCTCAAGGCCTCCACCGCTCACACTGGACGGCACATTTAATTGCTTGGCAAACTTCATGGCATCCCGAGCCCACACGGATCCTGGTTTCGATCGAGCGTACAAACACCACGCTTCTGAAATGACCATCTTGCCATCCGCAGATACCTTTGGTGACTTGCTACTGAGATGAAAACTGCCGCCGGAGCTCAATTCCACGGCGCATTTCTTGAAAAAGGGAATGTACGTCTTCGGTTCCCCAGGAGAAATCTGCATGGGTTCTAGCTCCGAGACAGCTTGGTGCAATTGAGCAAGACATTCTCCATTCGAAGCCAAAAGCGCCGATACTTCACGATTGACAGCGACTCCTGTATGCTCTCGAGGACGCACCAACAAGGCCCCGTCCCGCGCGAGTTCCACCTCCATGAGGATTTCCAGGAGTGGTCCATTGACGACTTTGTCACCGCACGTCATTCGAGCATGGCCCAGTCCCCACACCAACTCATCATTGTGGTGTGTCTGCTGCACCCATTCAAACAACTTGATGTACATGGGTTCAATCGCCTTCTGGTAGGCCTTCTTGCGGAGATATCTGCGGTACTGCTTGATAAAGACACGAATTTCTTGGGCACGAGAAAGCTCCGTAATTTCGGGTGGATGAGCCATGGTTTCCAAGGTCAAGATATCCCGTAAATTTTCGATATCACGCAATGCAGGATCATTATCTCGCCATTTGGTCAAGTATCGTCGGACCGCCGCATTGGACATGGTGGGAGGTTCAGGAATTTCGGCAGACGTCAAACGTGTCAAACGAAACCAACACGATTTACCGTAATCATGATGGGAACCACCACCACTACCAGCAGCGCCACTGTTGGGAAAAGGAGAGCTCAATGGACTGCGAAAGCTATCAGACCAGTTACGCTTGCGATTTGCGGTCGCTGCCGTGAGCGTGGTGGAAGCTGCGTAAAAATTAAAGGGTTGTTTGGCAAAAAGTGCCTTGGAGGTTTCGGCTTCAATGGCTTGCAAATTTCGAAAATTTTGGGTAGAAAAGAGGATCCCCAATCGATCATCCCCATCCCCTGCAGTGAAGCGGGGTTCTTGATAAAAGAAGGACTGCCAACAGGAGGATACATTATTGCCATTCTGCACACGGCGAACAAAAGAAGGCCCTCCTTTGCCATTCGTATCCTCTCCATTGCCGGAGCTGTTCCCCAAGGACCGATGCATATCAGCAACATAGGTCAGGATTTGAGCCATCATCTTTCGATGACGCTGCATGTCCACTCCTTTTTGCTGAAAATTCTTGCCTTGGCCCATCGTGTCATTGTTGGACGCAATGGGAGCAGAAGAAGTAGTACCGCCAGAATTCCAAACTCGGTCTGCTAGTGTGCGATCCGACGAAATACTTGCATGCGACATGGTGATAGTTTTTGAGTTTTTGAAGACGAACGGATTCCGTCAGTTAAGTCTTTCCCTCGCAATGCTCAATGCGTCAAGAGACAAATCTAAATCTTTTTGATCGACACGAGGAAGAACAATTATTAGAGAAAGAATTTACGCTGTGCTAGCAAGCTAGCATTGATCTTTTACGCCTTGCTTTTCTTAACTCAAACTGAGGAGGAAAAGCTGCGTGGAACTTGAAAAGACGGCCGGGTTATTAGTTTGGTTTCACGGTGGACAATACCCTGAGATTCTCAAGCGGTTAAGATTAAAGATGATGATATCCTCAAAATTCTGTGATGGTGTATCACGTTTCAGATCGTGGAGGTATGCAATCACCACCGAATCGTTAAAAGCTTCAGAATTTTTAGATTGGTTCTTCTTTAGTTGAAGCAGTACACGAAGATTGACCAGCAAGGAGTAGGTTCTATTGGAGTATGTGTGCTACTAAGTAAAATGAGCTCGACTGAGATGCGGGCTGATGGTTGAGATTCGAGGTCGGTCGAATGATCCCTCGAACGGTTAATTTTAAAAGTACGGAAGACTACTGGCACTAGGGTAGCTATTGTAATTAAATCAGTACTCTAATTTTTCATTCGTCAGGGAGGTTGATGTAGCTAGGCACCCCATCTGCACGTCGCCTTCAGGCATGTCTTAGTTTCAACGACAGCAACTGCATTCAATTTTTTGTTTGCAGCCATGGTCCCTCCAATCTCCAATAGTAGCGTTCCGACTCAATGCCCGATTCAAATGAGTGCACTGTCAATCCAACTAAAGGTGTCTTAACTCAATGTGGCATGGCTGCTGTTGTCAAAGTTGTGATAGTAGTGTCGACTTAGTACTGCCGCGCAGGATCGAGCCAAAAAATCAAGGCATGCAATCGATACTCCGGCTGTTTGATAAAAAACATAATAGTAAATTATAAAATCTCAGCTACGGTTCAGCAGGTGATTCAAAGCCTTCTCTACTACTGTAGTCTACTACTGTAGAGGTTTGGTAACCAGAATTTATGAATTTACAATTTACAGTATATATGGACAGTCTTTTAAAGTAGAAGCAGTCCGAGAAAATCATCCACTGGTTTTGTCATCAGGCAGAGGATTTGCCACTGGCATCTTCTACTCTGTATCCATCAGCTCTCATCGCTTTGAGTGATGAAAGATGAAAGAGTTGGAAAAGGTCGTGCAGCCAATTTGTTTGCCGTCATGTCACAAAAAGCCATCGATCCGTGGATTCCTCTAATCCTCTTGTCCTTTCCTGTCACAACCAGGGATGGCGGAACAAAGAACAAACAAAAGGGAAAGCCACTAAATAGATTTTGTTTCACCAAAAACATTTTCCCCGATCTCTTGTTGCGCCGTCTTAATATTTTTCTATGTGCATTCCTTGTCCCCCACTATCCACTATCGGCGTCAATTTTTTGTTATTCCGTTTCCTGTTCCAACCCCACAACCCTTAACACTAAAATAACGTTGCACCACACCACACCACACCGCACAGCACAGTTTTTTATCACGACTTACAACTTCCGACTTGTTTGGCATGACGCCTCTTGGCATCTTCTTCACTTTCGTCTTCACGAGCACAGGCCAACATGAGCCCAATGGCAATTATGGGCGAACACGCCAAACCGAGTTTAAGGGTAACCAGTTCTGAAGATAATGCCTCTGAGCCAAAAGAGCACCCCGCAATGGGGTCAGATAATGTGTAATATATAAATCCTCACACACCCCGCCACGACTGGAGTAGCAGGTGCGCTAGTGCAGGAAGTG
>Ga0100402_1000816_pt1 | contig 36550 bp, 28 predicted proteins | sample CryGeyme20150102_FD_80419 | JGI IMG/M metagenome (GOLD analysis project Ga0100402, IMG submission 80419) | Groundwater microbial communities from Crystal Geyser aquifers in Utah, USA - Crystal Geyser metaG 2015-0102 | ecosystem: Environmental > Aquatic > Deep subsurface > Groundwater | place...
CATTTTAGAGTCTTAAAAATATGGAGTGATAGATAAGAGAAAAAAATGTGTGAAGTAGAAAAAGAAGGGGGGGGGGGGGGGGGGGGGGGGGGGGGGGGGGGGGGGGATAAGATTGTCTAGTTGCACAAGCGTGCCAGATTGAAATACCTAGACCCAACCGCACAAAATCAATCAATCAATCAATCAATCATTCAACAGCGACAGGTAAGCAGGAGGCAACTGTACTTACCAGACAAGGGTCGTTTGGGTTTGTCTTTGTTTTTCATCTTTTTGGCTTTCTTATCCGTTCGAGCAAAGGGATTCAAGACCGCAGATCCTCCGCTCATCATACTTGGCATCGTGGCCTGCTGCATATCGACAGCACCTCCTCCAATGCCCGCCTGCTGCGCCATGTTCAGGTAATTGGCAGCTGTAATACCAGCTGCTCCACTGAGTCCAGCTCCTCCTAATCCAAACATGCCCTGTCCTGGTTGCTGTACACCACCACCGATGCCGCCGCCGCCGCCAACAAAGGCCTGTTGTTGCATCATTTGACGTAGCAACATGCTAGGATCTCCCATCATCATGGAGGAGGGATTCATTCCAGCAGCCTGTTGCAAAATAGCTGCCTGTTGAGGATTCATGGCACCGGCAAGAGCAGCGGATGTCTGCATGCTGGCGTTTTGAGCTTGACTCATGGGGTCACCACCATGAGAGTGACCTGGCTGTTGCTGCTGCTGTTGCACACCAGGAAAGAACATGCCATTCATACCTGCCATTTGCTGCATTTGAGATGGATCGAACATACCTCCAAAGGCCCCCATTTGCATTTGCTGCATCTGGGAGGGATCGAACATGCCACCGAAACCAGACATTGATTGTCCGTAGGACTGTTGTTGTGGCTGCAGCTGACGTTGCTGTGTGCCTTGAGAAGTTCCATCTGCACCATTTTGAAGCATGTTCATCATGGCCTCCTGTGCACCTTGCGAGAACCCACCGGCACCTCCAAAGCCTCCCATCTGACCTTGCACTTGTTGTTGCTCCTCGTTGTTGTTATTCATGGTGGAGTCGGATCGGATGAGAGGTGCACTGAGATCTGAGATGATGAACTGCACCTATGACTCTATGACCTAAAGAGCCGAAAGAAATGTGAATATGAAGGGCGATTGATCTATCTGGGGGACTAACACTATCCACTCTTGTCTCTTGACAGTTAAGATATCCTTAGAAAAGGGAACAGGTTCCTCTTTATTGGGATTGAGATAAATACTACTACTGGTGTAGTACACTATAATGTATAATGTAGTAGCTAGTAGTACTAGGAGGAGTAGTATACTACTACTACTACTACTAATGCTAGCTACTAGTATTAGTAGTAGTCTAGTAACCTCGGAGATATAATGCAGTTAATTAGTACTGTTGGTGTTTAGAAATGGGTGCCAGATCATATGGTATGTCGCTGCTAAATAATAAGGAATCTGTTCATCTGCGTTGAGTTCCTAAAATCCAAAACCAGCTGTATGATTGAAGGACAGACCAAAGTGGAGCTTTAGGGTTAACATCGGTGAGTCAGTTGTGCAATAAAATAATAATAATGATAACTGCACGTACGTATTATCCAAAGTGTTTGTGTTGCTACCAAAAGATACCGTATATAATAATACTGCAATAGAGAAGAGTCTACCCGACGAGTTAAAAAAAACAGTTCTGACTTCTGACCATCAAGGACAGCAACAGCCAGAGTGCATACTCCTACTCTCCAGTATAAAGGATCAATCATATCATGCATTCCAAATCGTCCACTGCCGCCGCCCTGTTGGCGTTCTCGACACTCTTCCAGTCGGGAGTCTCTTTCCAACCTCAAAGTAGGGCTACCTTTCTAGTGTCGAAGGCTGCTCCTTCGAATAATGAATTCATCTCTCCTACTGCCCTGCAGGCCGAGAATCCTCCTGATGTTGCTGAAGCAGCTGAACAATACGAGGAACCAAAGTTGACAGATAAAGGATTGCCAGAGTTAAAGGGCGACTTTGATTGGGATGAAAAGTTTTCTGGAGACGATGATTGGATCACCGAAGACGTTCCCGGTAAAATTGTCCTAGACGAAGTGACACTGGCAAAGCAAGTGACCGCCCTCGACCAGCTCGAAACGGCATGGAGAAAGGACCGGTTGCGAGCGGAGTACGATGATTCCCAAAAGATTGGCTTTGTGGCCGGGGCCGAAAAGCTGAACGGACGGTTTGCCATGTTCTTTTTGGTCACGGGTCTACTCACAGAGTTCTGGACCGGAATTTCCATTCCTGGACAAGTGGAGGAAATGCTTCGAGTTGGAGGTGTGATCGGATTCGATGGTTAAAGATATTCCCCGCGCTCCCAGCAAAACTTCGTTTGTAACAAACTAATGCATCAAAGAATGGAGGGAAGCAAATTGGTATGCAAACTAATTAATCAAGTCGAAGATTGCTGCGCTATTATTCTTTCTTGGATCCTTTCGTTTCGGACTGCTACGGACAGAGCCTTGCCACTTGCTGGGGGTTGCCCCATTTATATTTATTCGCTGACGTTGTGGCTGCAATGATAATGCTAATCTAGGCCCATCTGAACTTTGTGACACCAGCCTAGCTTGCCTGGTACTTTCTTGAAATAATGTTATCATCGCATGCATTCTTGATGCAGGGTCTTGGATGTTTGAAACTTTATTTTAGCTAGCCAACAATTCATCAGAAGCTAGCTACTAGCAAGCAATCGTTGATTTTTGGAATTTTGCAGCCTTCATCGAAACCAGCATCGTATATCAAATTGTCGTCTGCCTGCCTGACTCTATAGTTCTGTAGCAAACTACGACCACATCGTTGAATTGGAATGGTAGTGCTACGACAAGTCGTTGTTAATCTGTAAAACGATTGGCATGAAAATGAACCAAAATTTGGTTGTCCTGAAGGATTGAAACTTCGCTCTCATGAAATCAGGAAATTTGATGCTTTGGTTTCAGGTGCTACGTCTACTACATCTGCGCTTACTTTTTGTTCTTCCAGGCAGTTGTGCTCTGAATTTTGAAAATCATCATCGCCTTGGCAAATGATCTAGCTTTTTAAATGCAGAATTCAACCACGTGTTTAAGTACAGTAGTAGTGCTACAGCAAATCATCATCGTCAGCAATGCTGAAGTGCTCAATGGCATCTGTGGGAGGATTGGCGGGAGATTGGATCCAATCTCCATCATCGCCATCATCTGCGTCATCCTCAGAGGCTGAAAACTTCATCAAATCAGGCGAATTTGGTCCCCCAGCTTCGTGTCCTGCATTTATAGTATCTACATTGATTTCTTCTTTCCGCAGTGGGTTGAATTTTGGACCAGCTATCTTCATCTTGGCAAACATACCTGCTGCCATAGTACCTGCACCCGAGGCAACATTTGTCACACTAGTTGTAGCTTTGTTTATGACCTCGCCAGCCACCTTTCGAGGCTCTTCCAACTTGATCCCTGCCACTCCAGCAGCAAGCTTCGATTCTTCCGCTTGATTTCGGTCACTGTCTGTCGTATTGGACTCGGAGGCTGCCTGTCGTCGCTGCTCTTCTTCTTTTTGCAGTTGCTGTTGGGCTCTTTGCTTCTTTTTTTCCAACTGCATTCCATACTTTTGCTTGAGTCGCACTCGAATGGCTCTCAATTCTTCCACTGACTTTGGGCCACATCCCAGCAAATCTCGCTCGACGCGCTGTTCTGTGCGTTCGCTAATAAGAGAAAAGTCAAACACAGTCACCTATGGAAGAAACACAGGTAAGCCGAAAACCTTTGGTGAGACACTTATTTCTCATTTCAGTTATCCCAGAAAACTTCAATATAAGAGGATTGTGCACAGCTACCCACACCCACACATACGTACCTTTCCCGGCTTGCCCGAGTCTCCTGGCATATTAACGGCTGAGCTAGTATTGTTATCATCGTGGGCTACATAGCCTGGAATTTTTCGTTCTTCTCCTAATTCTACCACAACATCAGCGAGCATGTCGAGTGATAATTCTTGCAATGCCAAAATGGAACTTGGATCGGCAAACATTCTCCAGAATGGTTTTTGACTCAAAAGAGCATCCATTCGATCGACGCTTTTGGCCAGCATGCAAAATTTGGCCAACATATCCGTGACATTAATGCAGGTAATACCAAATGGCAGGACAGAGGCATCTCCCGTTGGTGCTACAAATCGTTCGTGCACTTCTGGACAAGACTCGACAATGTGAACCATCATGGCCAAACTGAGGACTCCACCGGATCGGAAATCCGTCACGGGATCGGTTTGTTGAAATCCGAGTCGATCGACCCAATACTCGTGCGGTACGGGTGGCAGACCCTTTTCATCTACGAGCGTATCAATGGTGACCTTATCTATAATACCACCACTACCATCATCATCATCATCATCATCATCAATATTGTTACCAGTGGGTGCGTGCGGCATAATGGCTCCATTTAGCCACAGTCGAGTAATGAGATTATCGTAGGAAATAATCATTTTACGAGACGTTTCAATCCCTTCTTCCCACCACTGTTATATTGTTATATTATTATTTGGTACGCACGATTTGCGGAAATTTTTACACAAGTAATATATTATGGTAGTTGGTTGGTTGGTTGGTTGGTTGGTTGGTTGGTACGTTATCGCGAAACAAAAAAGTAGCATTGTTTGTGAGATGAGTTCCGTCTACATTTAACAGTTCTGCTCGCAGACAATAAAGAAGAAGAAAAAACACCCACATTCATATTATTTGAAAACGTTTGTTTTGTTTAACAGTACTCAACACTCAACATACAACATCCATAACAACAAATAATAATATTGTTTCAACTAACGTACCGGCATGTGCAAGACTGCTTTTTGAGCTGGTGTTCCCTGATAGTCTCTCGATAACTTCAATCCGGGACGGCATTTCGTGTGCAACAATTGGCGGTACATGAGGACCTGTGATGCCACTGATTTATCTGGCAGAGTGTACCTTCGCGTAGTAATATTTTGTGCAAACGACGTAAAAGCACGTCCCGCAGAACCCGCCCATTGGTTCACGGCCCGGGGAATGTGTTGCGGATTATTGCTATTGTTGCTGCTGCTGCTGCTATTGTTGACATCCATTGTACGAGTAGTAGTGGTAGTGGTGTTTGGTCCACAAAGAAAATCCAAATCGGGAAGACACCCCTCCAAGAAAATGGTAGAAAGGAATGTCGTGTCAGCGTTGCTGTGAGTGGTGTTGATATTGTGTGCTTTGATGCAAGAAGTTATAGTAGTGGAACAAGGAGACTTCCAGGCAAGACGAGTCGTAGGAGGTGTTAGTAGTAGTCGTTCGTTGCCGCCTTTTTCGAAGGGAAGAAAGGACACCGTCGTAATTTCGTTACTGTCAGAGGCGTAGCACTTAGTCTAGTGAATACTAGAGTACTAGTCTGAATCTCTAGTAGGAGATGGACAGCCCTATGTGTATGTGTGATAAGGGAATACCTACCAGTAGTGCACTACTTTATTCCCTTGTTTATTACTCCGAAGTACTAGTCTAGACTAGACTACTAGACTAGCGTAGTACCAGGTAGAGTAACTGGTAGTCATCTAGTCTACTTGTTGGTCGCTGCTGTTGTTGGACTTGAAAAATGCCATCGCTAAATGTTTTCCCTATCCCTAAAGTCTCTGAAGAAACGATTCCCCAACCCTATTCAAATCTTACAATACTCCTACGCAATGCATCTTACTTAGAAACTAGTACAGTACTACGATTAGACTACTACCAGGGTAGCTAGAGACTACTTCAGCCTCGATGCTCCTTTTTTATCTCGCTTTTGCTACCGTGGTAGGGTGAAATCAAATCTTTTTATTATGATGTATGTGTGTTCTTCGCAAATAAAAAATGTTGAATGATTGAGGTATCTTTTTTTTTGGCACTGCCGATGCAACAAGCACATCAGTATTATGTATTATTAGTATTATTTGATTGACTAATTGGTTGATTGATTGATGCTCGCAATACGCTCTTTTTGTCTCTCTTTTCCGTAGCTATATTATATCGAGGTCGGAGATATACATTATTTATACTACTGTGCAGTACTGTAGACTGTAGTAGTAGCAGGCAGGTTAAGTAGTGATTGAAAACAAACAACAAACCTACTCCTACATACAGTACTCAACATCATTATTCATCGCCCAAAAAAATTATGCTGCGCGTCATAACTGCTAGTGGAGGAGTATCATCAGTGTCGGCGGCATCTCGTCGCAGCAGCTCTTCCCGCACTTGGTCTCGTGTTGCTTGTCGTTGTCTGTCGTCCAAGGATGAACCCAAGAAGGATCCGCCAAGGGGAATGCCTTACGATAAATTAACCGTGGGAATTCCCAAGGAACATTTCCCCCTCGAACGCCGTGTAGCAGCCTCACCCGAGTCGGTAGCGCGCTTGGTCAAACCTGGATTTAATGTATTGATAGAAGACGGAGCTGGTGCTAAATCACATTTTTCCAATGCCGATTACGAAACGGCAGGGGCTAGTATTGCTGCCAGTGCAGATGAAGTCTGGAGCTCTTCCGATATCGTCCTCAAATTGCGCCCCCCTTCCTCGGAAGAAGCAGCAAAGCTACACGACAAGACGCTTATTTCATTTGTTTATCCCCAACAAAACAAAGAATTAGTGCAGCAATTGCAAGATCAAAAAGCGACCGTCTTTGCCATGGACTGCATTCCTCGGACTCTCTCGCGTGGACAAACCTACGATGCTCTTTCCAGTCAAGCTAATATTTCTGGATACCGCGCCGTTCTGGAAGCATCCAATGTATTTGGACGCTTCTTTGCGGGACAAATGACGGCCGCTGGTAAGGTCCCACCTGCCAAGGTTCTGGTGATCGGAACGGGTGTCGCAGGACTGGCTGCCATTCAGACAGCCAAGAATTTGGGTGCTGTTGTCCGAGCGTTTGATGTGAGTGTGTTTTTCCCTTGGCTTTTTTCTTGGTTATTATTCGCTTCGTCGAATTTTTTTTCTCACTGGCAAGTTCCTCGTGATTCATGTTTATCATTTTTTATTGTATATTAGGTGCGACCCGTTACCAAACAACAAGTGGAAGCAATGGGTGGTCACTTTCTCGAGGTTGACTATGAAGAAGACGGAAGTGGTACTGGCGGTTATGCCAAAGAAATGAGTAAGGAGTGGCACGCAGCTGCCCGCGAAATGTTGACCAAGCAATGCGAAGATGTGGATATTGTTATTACCACTGCTTTGATTCCAGGACGCACAGCTCCCATTATGGTTACAAAAGAAATGGTGGCCAAAATGAAGAGTGGATCGGTGACGGTCGATTTGGCAGCTGAGGCAGGAGGTAATATTGAAACAACAGTCGCCGACGAAAAAATTGTTACTGCCAATGGTGTCACCTGTATTGGGTACACGGATATGCCGTCGCGTCTTGCAACTACTTCCTCCAATTTGTATGCGAACAATATTTCTAAATTCCTTCTCAGCATTGGACCGCATACCAGTAAGGAACCAGGATACTACTACATTGACCACGAAGACGATGCCGTGCGTGGAATGTTGGTGTTGGAAAACGGCAAAATGATGTACCCGGCACCCGCTCCTCCGCCGCCACCCGCACCAAAGGAAGAGAAAAAGGATCTGGCGGAACCTGTCATTGATTACAAAGCTCCCTACATCCAAGGGGCCAAGCAGGCTGGATATATTTCGGCGGGTGTGCTGGCGATGGGAGCGTGCGCTCCGAATCCGGCATTTTCTTCCATGTTGACAACCTTTGCCCTCTCCAACATCATTGGGGTTCAAGTGGTGCTCGGCGTAAGTCACTCTCTCCACTCTCCCTTGATGGCTGTCACGAACGCAATCTCAGGTACCACCGCCTTGGGAGGTATGCACCTGTTAGCACACAGTACCAAACCCAGTGTTAGCTTGTTGGGAGCTGCCGCAACTACTCTTTCGACTGTCAATATTGTTGGTGGCTTCATTGTTACCACGAAAATGCTGGACATGTTTAAGCGCCCTGACGATCCTCCGGAATACTATCACTATTATGGAGCACCCGCAGGAGCAACCATGCTGATCTACACGGCTGGGTCTTTGTCTGGTAAATTTCCAGAGATCGATGCTGCCGCTGGTACCTTGGCAGGACTTCTGTGTATCGGTGGTATCGGAGGTCTGGCGTCACAAAGCACAGCCCGTCTTGGAGCTGTGTCCGGACAAGCCGGTGTTGGTCTAGCTGTTGCCTCGACTCTCGGGCACTTGCATCCTAGCATGGGTGCTACTGCTGGTATTGCAACACTCATGGGTGTTGGTGCTGCGGCAGGTAACTACATTGGCAACCGTGTGGAACCAACATCGCTGCCCCAGACTGTCGCGGCTTTCCACTCGTTGGTCGGCCTTGCTGCAAGTGCCGCCGCCCTTGGAGATTATATCAATGCTCCCAGTGTCACAGATCTTGATGGTGTCCATCTCAGCAGTATCTATCTTGCTACTGTCATTGGAAGTGTCACCTTTACTGGTTCCCTCGTGGCATTCGGAAAACTGGATGGCCGTTTGGATTCGGCTCCTCTTCACTTGGAACACCGTGACAAAATTAACGCTGGTCTTGGAGCTGCCACTTTAGGCGCTGGGGCTGTTGTCCTGGGAGGCCCTGAAGCTGGTCTGGGTCTGGGCGCACTCAGTAGTGCCATGACCACCAGCGGAATCCTCGGCTGGCATATGACTGCATCGATTGGAGGCGCTGATATGCCAGGTACGTTTCCTTGGTTTTTTGCTGTTTCGTGAATACAAAATAACTTTCTGCGTGTTCCTCGTCAATATTTTTTTGTGTCCCTAATATTGTGATATTTTGGTCAAATTCAGTCGTAATTACCGTGTTGAATTCTTACTCTGGCTGGGCCCTTTGTGCGGAAGGATTCATGCTTGATATGCCAATTATGACAACTGTTGGTGCTTTGATTGGATGTTCGGGAGCTGCCCTCACAAAGATCATGTGTGACGCCATGAATCGAGACATTTTTTCTGTGATTCTTGGTGGCTATGGAACTAAGAAAACTGGACAGGGTGAGGCTATGAAGTTTGAGGGCGAAGTCACAATGACCACTGTCGATGAAACCGTCAAGCTTCTGACGGAAAGCAGCAGCATTATTGTTGTACCCGGATATGGTTTGGCTGTTGCCCGTGCTCAGTACCCCCTCAAGGAACTGACCGACATCCTCCGCAAAGAAGGGAAAGAAGTTCGCTTTGCTATTCATCCTGTTGCAGGACGAATGCCCGGTCAACTTAATGTAAGTGGATGGGTTTTGAGTCGCATAGAAAGGTGTTACTGCTGCTGCGTCTGCCAGAGTGATCTCACTTTTTGGCGCATTTTTCTGATTGCATTTTACAGGTCCTTCTTGCGGAGGCTGGCGTGCCATACGACATTGTGGAAGAATTGGAGGAGATCAATGACGACTTTACTGGAACCAATGTGACTTTGGTCATTGGTGCTGTAAGTTCTGTACTGAATAGTCGGTTTGGTTTGCTTCCCTGCGTTGCAATGGTGGCGAGGATTCCAGCGATTGCAATCTCTATCTCACGCGACGATAACTTTTGTATGTAATCGATGTTCTTTTTTCATGCCACAGAACGATACGATCAATTCTGCTGCCGAAGATGATCCTAACTCGCAGATTGCGGGTATGCCCGTCTTGCGTGTCTGGAACTCCGAGCAGGTCATTGTGATGAAGCGAAGCTTGGCTGCCGGATATGCCGGAGTTGACAATCCCGTGTTTCTGAAGGACAACACTGATATGCTTCTGGGCGATGCCAAGGACACAGTGGAGAAGCTCGCCGCTGGAGTGAAGGCTTACTACGGAAAGTAAATTTTGGACGAGCCTGGCTTTTAGAATTTTTTGAATTGACACTGTTTCGCTGCTACTGCTGCGAAATCCTACTCCAATAAAAAGTTCTCTGGTACTTTCAGTTGTAGCTATTTGAATCATATGACACATACTCGTACCAGTACTCTGGAATACTTTCGCATCGATGGTGCAGATGAAAGAATAATAATAATACACTATTATTACAACATAATATGATGCTTTCTTCCGGGTGAAAATAGAATTTTTCGAAAAAATATTCGAAAAAACGCAAAATATCAATTTTTAACGAACGATTGAATGATTCTTGAAGATTCTTGACAAACACATACCTACTCGAACTTGCATTGTCGGCTAACAGAATACTACTAGTCTACTACTAGTAGCTAATACTAGGCAGAGAGCTACGGTCGCTCATAGCTAACCTTTCTTATACCTACAACTTTTTCATAGAGTAACATCTTCCACTCTGTTTGAAAGATACATTACGTTTTACAGTTACTACAACAACAACAAGAAGAGGAAGCGACGACAGTAGAGTCACAAAATCAAAGATATACCTTGGTGAAAATTGGCGCCAATTGCATTCATAATATATCCATTCATCTATAGTACTTCGCTTCTGACTTCACCTCTCTTCTGCCATACAGGAGAAGTGCAAAGCAGTAGGAAATATGGACCAGACAACATCAACAGCAGCAGAAGAAAAGGACGACCACGAAATTGACCATCGCGGTACTCTTCCTTTGAGAGCAGTGAAAGTGGAAGAGCCAGGAGATGATGAAGATATCACTACCACAGACAACGACAAAAACAAAAACACTGGCCATCATCGTTACCCGACAAACGGTGGTCCTTCTACCAACGACTTTTTGGAAACCTCCTCCGACAACGATCATTTCGCTAGATTATTGTCTGCTGCAAAGAGCAACGACAATCATCATGGCATAATATCTAGCAATAGCAATAACCACGACCGCAGTGATGACAAGGATGAAGAAGATGGTGATGACGACGACAGTCTTATAAGCCTGCCTGATAAAATTCATCGCCGGAGTACACAGGTAATGATAGAACAAGGAGATGCCGCTGCTATCATGGCTGCAGAAGCAAACCAGGAAACCGACAGTGTCTTGTCATCGTCGTCGTCGGAGATGAACGAGAATTTCATACAAAGAAAAGCCAGCAGAGAGAGCCAGCAACAACAACAACCTCGTCTGCTGAAAGAATTACGCATGTCGTCCAAAACTTATCATTTCGTTCAGAATGCATCGATTGAATTGGAAGGGCCCTTTTCAATGCTAGACGGCCAGCCTAATGCCACAACTCTTAGCAGAGATACCTCAACCGACGCAGCAGAGAATAAAGATTTAGTGAAACAAAAGAAAGAAGGAGGAAGTGGGGGAGAAGAGGAAAACAATTTTGATGACAACAACAAACAATCTTGGGAAGATGGGGTCCTGGTGGAAACAGAGTTTGCTGAATCGACAGCGGCGGAAAATCCTTGCAGCGCCCAATATGCAGCATCATTCGAAATGGGTTGCAGCGAAAGAGGAAAATTTAGTGACTTTCAGCAAGAAGATACGGCACCCTTTGAGGAACGACAACCTCAGCACCATCGTTCATCTTTACTCTCGGATGCAGCTTGTATGGATCAACTTCTGCATGACGATTTTTCCATTGACAGCAGTCCCAGTTTAGTAGGAGCTACTTTGTCAGCTACTGGGACCACTGTACCAGCGTCGACTGTCGAGGATATGCTCTTGTCAGCAGGTATCATCAGCGATATAGATTGCGTACAGTTGGACCAGTTTCGTCGTGATAAGGGTATCAAGGATGCATTTTCAGAAAACAACAATCACGACTACACGATATCCATTCTCTATCACATTTTTTCCAATTTTTCAACGCCGTGCGTGACGTGGGACAGCGTGAAATGTGTTTTCTTGCGAGAACATGATGCTGCATACTATTACACTAGCAAGACAATCGAATCAGTTGCCCTTCCGATGGATTCGGTCGTAAACGTGGAAGAAAATTCCCTAGTTTTGTCGATTCTGCAGTGCAGAAATCACCAGCACCTACTTGAGCTACCCAAGCCATTTTTGCTTGCATTTTTCCGCATACTCATCCGTCTTCTGAGCAGTGAAAGTGATGTTGAGTACAACGAAAAATCACTTCTCAGATGTCACTGGAAAGACAATCCAAATCTTTTAGATGATCATTCCGATCCATACATGCGTCTGCGGAATGCTGCATCTGTCATTGATAAAGACCCGAAATCTTTGTCTGTAACGGGCTCCAACCTCGGCATGTCTGACAATGTAGACAGAGACTACAGCACCAGAAAAAATAGCCGAATTTACTCGATGGTTCGACTTCAACAAAGTGGAACGACAGCCGGCACCAGTCAAGCAGGTGATCGCAATTATACCGCGAGAAAATTGCTTCGCATCTTTGACGCCATTAAGGCGCAAAAAGCTTATCGTGAGTTGTTGGCGCCGATCGCTCGCTTGCTAGGGCTGATTTGTACGGCTGGGGTATCCGAGCGTGTGTTGAGGAGAATGCTGACTTTGGCGTCGAGCCCAATTGCAACATCCGCCCAAGTTCCTCCTGTGGCTCGTTTGTTGCTGGTGAGAGCTATTAAGGAGGCAACAGATGGCGCCTCTCGCAGCATATTCTTTACGGGGAAAACTAGCCTGAATCACTTCTTCTCTTTCGGAGGAGGGAAAGGTCTTAGTCGAACTATCAGTGGATTGTCTTCCTGGCCGTTTCGGAACGACTTTGGTATGGCTGTTTGGTTTCGTGCTGAAACTTTTGACAACAGGGACTTGAAATATCCTGTGCTACTGAGCGTGCGTGCAGAAGACGGGGGAGGAGTTGAAATATCATTGATGCCTTTAAGAGATTCCTCGTCCAATGATTTGGCTGCATCATCTGCAGCTGCACTGGTTATCTCAATTTTCGACTCGGACCCTACTGGGCAGGAGTCAGTTGAAGTCCAGCGACTCCGGATTCCTGGGTGCGTCGTACTGCCCAGGATGTGGTATCATGTAGCGATTAGGCACACGAGATCAAGAATGAAGGGTGTATTTTCGCTGTCGACTCGACAGCAAGTGTCTGTAATGTTAGATGGAAAGATTATGCTTACGGAAGCACTGGCTTTTCCGAAAATTTCAGACGATGATTTTCATTCTGAGAATAAGGCCGCAGCGTTCCTACAAAAGGCAGTACGACGCTCAATCAGTAGAACTGGCTTGTCTCTCGCTGTCGTACTCGGTGGTAGTTTTCAAGGGCAAACAGGCTCGCTTAGCCTATTTCACGAGAACGTATCAGATGCCACTCTTCGAGCACTATACGAAGTGGGTGCCGGGACGGCAAATACAGTAGTAGCAAAAACAGACGACCACCAGCACGGATGGGATTCTCGGAGAGGTGACATTGTTCGGAAATCTCAACTCTTGGATGTTGGTATTAAACAAGACGACGCTGAAGACATTGTCGTCAGCCAACGTCGACAATCTACAGGAGATTTAGTTTTAGACTGGGTCTCGGCAAGCAACGGAGCCCTAGCTGTGATCGATCTGGGCGAAGGAGAAGATCAAGAGGTCTTTGATCTTCCCGAAGATTTGTCAAAGGCTGCCTTCTCTTCCAAGCTGTTCCTGGTCTGGGATCCAAGTAGAACTGTTGCAAATATGGCTTTGGATTTGCATATTGGCGCTCACGTAAAGATGGCTGACGGAGGCGTGCAATCCTGGCAAGTTGAAGGAGCGCAAGATGTCATCGGTAGTATTGGGGGCGTACAAGCTCTGATGCCAGTGTTCCAATCGCTGCTATGTGGGGACATCGAGAAAGCATGGCGCAGCATCGAGAGTCACCAAGATTTGAAGTCTGAAAGTAATAACGAGGTAAGCGGGACATTTACCAGGGAATGTCTTTGGTCCGTGATTCCTGATTTACTTAGCTTGGTGGCCAGTTTCGTGCAAGATCACGGGGAAAATGCGCGTGAGTTGTTGCGCTGTGGAGGTGTCGATGTAATTGAAAATGTTATCTTGGTAAGCAGAAAGGTGGCGTTGAACACCCCAAGCGCAGAGATATTTTCGCTGTTTGGCCCACTGACAGCTTTCCCGAAGCTTTCGAAATGTCTGGTTGAATCCCTCACGCGACTCCGATCAGCATGCTCCCACTATATTGGTTTGGAGACGAAGGTATTTGCCCGACTTCTATTTAACATCCCGTTGTGGTTCAGCGGCGTCGAGCGCAAATTGCATGTTTCTCTTGATGCTACTCTTCTTCCTTTGCTCGCTGTGCTTGCAAAGGCGAGCCCAGATAAGGTGCGAGATTGTATTGGTATTAAGGATGCTGTCTTATTGATCAAATCGTTCGTCGACTACGAAGACGAGAGATTTGGAGATAGCACTAATTCTGTGTCAGATTGGCGTGGTCCATTATCAATCTTAGAGCGAAGACATACATCGGATGTTCTGCTTGGAATAGTCTTCCAAGTTCTCGCCAGTACAACGTTGGCTCGTGACCTGTCGCCATTTTTAAATTTTTTATCTTACTGCCTGGACTCTGAGTGGGATGAGTCGTCCCAGGAAATGGGAGAAAAGAACCAGATAAAGAGGAAAGGAAACCGCGAGGAGCGCTACAGGTTTGCTGTAAAAGGTTGCACAGTGCTCCTGCTGTTGCTGCAGATGAAACCGCAAGTACCGAATTTCTATGAGAGCCTCGCGCAGAGTTGCGGAAGCGCCGAAGGTGCTGCCGGCTGGATCCTTTGTGCGCTGGTAAATAGCTTTGACGATACAATTCGATCGCTGGGAATGCGATGCATTGTTGCTTTTATAGACAAGACTGCCAAGTCACTTGACGAATCGCTTACTGTTGGCCCGGCTCAATCTGAATTGGAAGACGCCCGGCCAGCGCCAGTAAACGCTGTCAGAAACAATAAAAGAATTCAATCAATTCTCGCTGTTGGAAAAGGACTCGCTGGGATAGGACCGGGGGCAAGTGCAATAGCCCTGCCTTCTTCTCAATTGACTGCAAGGGTAACCTACAAGCTTATGTGGCACCTTCTGAAAGGGCACCGCACGAGATTTGGGAAAAAGTCATATGACGCTCTCGTATATCTTGCCGTTGATGAAGCCGGGACGCTTTTGTCGTCGCTGCCGTCTAAAGAGTTTGTCATCGATACCTTCGTCACTTCTGATGACATTTTACGCGGATGCTACATTATTAATATTGACTATCGTGACCCCCTATCTGAAATTCGCCCCCAAACACCAGGAAAGTCTTTGCGCGGCGGGCTTGGTATTAGCACTGTAATGCGACTTCTCCGCTTCCTATCGAGTGATATGAAAGACAATCTTCTCGCAGACTTGCTGATGCTGGTGCGAGAAGATATTTCCAGTGTTGCCACCCTCTCTGGTGTACCAGATTGGCAACCTTGCTTGTTTCACTTAATGTCTGAAACGTTGGAACGTTTCAACGGTGGCAGAACGAATGGAAACGACGGATTGGCTAGGTCTGTTGACCTTCTTGACACTCCACGAGATCAAGAGACAGTCATGCCATCAGAAATTGTCGAAGCCATCCCCACTGTGGAAAAACGGCTGGATCTTTGTCTAGATTTATACGCCACTTTGTTGGGACACTGTGTGAGAGAAGGGGGTGATAAGGTTAGTGTTTTGTGGATTCTTTGTCTCTTGCGAACTTAAACTGTTCTGTCGCCAACCTGCTTTATTCTGGCTGTTTCTTTCCAGGCCCTCCACTCAGTCGAAGATGCGGCTAGCCTGCAGCGCGTTTCTTTTAACGGACAGGACGTATTGTTTTTGGTTTTGAGTCGTGTCGTTGCAAATTTGGGCGAATTTGGGACGATCCAGTTAGATCCCAAGTCCATCAGCTCTGGAGGTGGCGGTGATCCGTTGAAGCAAAGCGCTCTTCTAGTCACCAATGCCATTTTATCCGGCAAAACTCAGGGGTTGGACATGAAAGCTGCAGCCAGATGTTGGCGTTCGTTGCGTCATCTTTCTGCTGTCATCCTGTCGCTAATTACGAAAAGCGGGTACGTTTCTTTGCAAGCAAATTGTTTGAGCGCTTTGGATAAATCTGCGTATTCTTGCTTAGTTGTGTCTTTATTTCCGCAGATTCGGTGTCTCGGAACTTTTCGATTACCGTAATTTGCAAGCATCTGCTATCGATAGAATATCAGGCGGTTTGAATGGAATTCGTCTAGCCGATATTGGTATGCCAGCCGTCACGGCACAAGAGTACCGCATATTTGTGGAAGCGACGGGCCAGGCTATCAGTGAGCCGAAGGCGAAGGAACGCGAGATCTATCGTCGTATGTCTATCAACTTGGCGTCTCAAGCTCTTTCGCTACTTGATGCATTCATTTTCCCCGATTCTTTGGATGCAGCATTGCCACAATCGCAAATTCTTGGCCTGGATTTAGTAAGAAACTGCGAGCCGAGATTAGCTGCGCAGGGACCTTTGATCGCATCGGCTATTCGTCTTTCTCTTCTATTGATCTGTCATTTGGAACCCTGTGGCATCAAATTGCTCCAGTGTGCCAGTCGGCTGAGATGCCTCCTCCATTGGGCGTTGGAGCTAATTCGCGAAGCGACCGCTTTGGAAGGATACTCTGCCGCATTTCACAATCTCACGGCGCCGCTGGATCGACTTGTTCTTGCCATTGTATTGCAATGCCATCGTACACTGGGAAAATGTTCAGCTCTATTGTCGGAAATCGAAGCAACATCCTACGAAAAATATTTCCAGAGCAAGGATTCTCAGAAAAAGTACTATCGGCGTTTACTTCGAGTAAGCCTGGAATTGCGTGATGTGGTATCTGCTTGCTATCGTGGCAGAAACGAAGTGCTGAGAAGTGCTTTGACATCGGATGCATACGAATCTCTTCGCGAGAGTCTTGAAGCGCCCATAGCATCTAATCAAAGTGCTTCAAAAGAGTCCATAGTGCGAGCATTTCTTTTAAATCCTTGGGTGACCGGCTTTCAGGACGTCATATCTCGTGGAAGCTATGCCGTGCCTGAGCAAGTTGAGGTCGGCGAAGCAGTTCAAACGTCCAGTTCAGCGGCTACATCTCTGGGGATTCTGGCGATCAGAGAGCTACACGATGAGTCTGTTGCAATCTTAGATGATTTTGAGAAGGCCCTCAACAGCTGCTTTCAAAAGTATTTACAAGCTCAGAGGAAATGGGCTGAGACCGATCTTGTACGCGAGTTGGAATACCAAGGCGATGAGACTGTTAAGAAGCTTGCTGCTAAGCATCGCACAGATTTGACAGATGTCATTCGGGCTATTGCTGCGCGAAGCCAAGGTGCTTTATCTAGATGGCAGGCCATCCAACGGAAGGTTTCAGATCCCTGGACAAATAGTTCTCACTGGAAACTTGCAAAGCACACCGACCGCCTGGGCCAACGAGTCCTGTTAGACCGGAACCGAGAATTTGTAGATCACCAGGAAGCAAGTTATGAGACTATGATGGGTAAAGAACGCGAAAAAGAGGAGATAGTTAGGGAGGCTCGAATTCGCCAGCGAGAGCAGCAACAAAAGGAACAACTGGCGGAGGTGATGCGGCGAAATGCCGAGGCTATTGTTCGATATGATGCGCAGGACTTTGCTGGCGTAGACGATGACGACGACACATCTGATATGATCGATAGCGATACTGAATCATCAGTGGATAATACAGACATTTCCGATGAAGATGGTAAAGTTGCTTTGTTCAACCTGCCTGAAAATGCTATCGACTCTGTCCAGGAAGAAGCTGAAGACTGGGATAAGATTGAAGCAGAAGATTTAGAAGATGACGCTTGGGCAAAAGCATTTATTTGGTCGGATTTTGAATCAGTTGTTGCCCGCTTTGATTCTGTTACAATTGTAACTCTTGAGACTTTGGTTGAGGGCAAATTGCTGCTGACAAACAATGGGATTTACTTTTCTCCTTTTGGCGAAGAGATCAGTGTGATGTCAAGGCAAAGTGGCGAAGAAAGCGCACTTCCGGACGGCATTCGTACCTTTGGTCTCGAAGGGAAGGATCGAAGGTGGCGCCTGGGTCGACTAACGGAAGTATTAGGACGCCGGTACATGTTGCGGTCGCAGGCGTTGGAGCTCTTCTTTTCAGACAGTCAGGAGTTGTTTGTCAACTTTTCTGGGGGGACCAAGGAAAGGGATCGTTTTCACGCCAAGCTGCGGAACAGCTGCAAGGTATGCGAATCCCGGTTATTTACTGCTTGCTTGAAGAACGTTGGACCGTGCATACCTCTGACGAGTAACTTACCCAGACTGTTCTTTCTTAATTTTTTTAGGTGCCCTTGCTGAAATCACCCAAGAGTCTTAACCCACGGACGGTGTTTAAGCGATCCAAATTGACAGAGCTATGGAGGCGGCGAAAAATATCTAACTTTCAATACCTAATGGAGCTGAATAAAATTGCAGGTCGTACATTCAACGATATTATGCAGGTGTGTATTTGAATTGATTCAATTCGTATATTCTTGATGCCCTTTCAACTTTGTCCACTCATCTCTGTCTTTCGTACTCCTTGCTCGCAGTACCCAGTCTTTCCATGGATCCTTGCCGACTATACCAGTGACACTATTGACCTAAAGGACTCCAGAGTCTACCGGGATCTTTCAAAGCCAATTGGGGCTTTGAATCCCAACAGGCTAGCTCAGCTGCTTGAAAGATTCAAGGATTTGGCCGATTTCGGCATGCCGGAAGAAGAGAGATTTCTTTATGGTACGCATTACTCTTCTCCGGCGCTTGTTCTTCACTTTTTGATCCGACAAGAACCATTTACCTCAATGGCAATTGAGCTTCAATCTGGGAGATTTGACTGTCCTGACAGACTATTCTTTGATATAGCGGAGAGCTGGAAGAGCTGTCTGACATCCTCAAGCGACATGAAAGAGCTCGTACCGGAACTTTTCACTTTGCCAGAAATGTTTATCAACACTAATAAGTTCCCGCTTGGCAGTACTCAAAACGGCCGCCCTATCGACAATGTTCGGTTGCCTCCTTGGGCCAAAGGATCTGCCTTTGAGTTTGTCAGAATCCACAGAATGGCTCTTGAGTCAGAGTTTGTGTCACAAAATCTCAATCACTGGATTGATTTAATTTTTGGATACAAACAGCGGGGCCCGGAAGCTGAGGCAGCTCACAATCTTTTCCACTTCTTGACGTACGAAGGGGCTGTTGATCTCGACAAAATCGGCAACGAAGTAGATCGAGCAGCCGCAGAAAGCCAGATTGCGAATTTCGGACAAACGCCTAGCCAGCTTTTGGCCAAGGAGCCCCATCCAAGTCGTTACAAAATTGAAGAGTGTTGGAAACCTTTGATTTATGATGTGCGTAGCCCCTATTCTTTATTTTCGGAAATCTGTCCTTGTCACAGTTTTGATTGTCACTTTCTCACGTGAATCAATGTTTCCTTCCAATTCAGTTCTCCGTCGCCAAGCGCCTGCGATGCTACACTCCATCGAAGCAATTTGCAGCAAAAAAGAATGCACAGGGCCATCGATGTTCGGTCACAAAGATCAATATTTTTTCCGACCACGTGGCTGTGGTCTACAGTGACCTGACAGTAGGAACTTACAAATGGACGCCCGGTGGCAGATTCAAGCCCGACAAACTTCGTCAGATGGCACGGGCTGAGTTGAGCAGGTCCCGATCTGTCATCAAGCGAGGAGCAGCCGTTGCTCAGTCATCGAATCTCGGAGTCGGCAACTGGTCTTTTGCATTCACGCTTGGCGGTGCAGCAAAAGACAAACTCAGGCAGCAAGCGACAAGAACAACGTCGCGCCTCATCTCAACAACAAAGCCAGACACACTTGGGACAGCCGAAGCTTCTGGTTACCTCGTTTGTTGTGGTTTCTGGGACAACGAAATAAAAATTTACAGCTTGTCTGGTTACAAGCTATTGTGCGGGGACAATGGGGGTCATCGCGGTCCAATTCGGTGTCTAGCTATTGGAGAGGATGGTGGTTTGATGGTGAGTGGCGGCGCCGATGGGACCTGCAGAATTTGGGCTGTAGATCATCCGGACATGGGCGTAGCCTTGAGCGATGGGTTTATTCAAACTGCACTGGGCAGCACAAATGATGGGGACCAGTTGCTCAGTTGCTGTCGAGTTCTTTGGGGACACGATTCAGCAATCTCGTGTGTCAATATCTCATCCGATTTGGATCTTATCGCCAGTGGTAGTCTAGGGGGCATTGTCTGTGTTCACACGCTTAGACTTGGTGAGTATGTTCGTTCTTTCCGTCCTCCACCCATGTCAAACAGGCCATCTGCAGTATCGAAAGTGGGCTTTCACAAGTTCGGGAAGCTTGTTGTTCACATGCATGATTATGGCCTGCATACTTACACAATAAACGGCGAGCGGCTCTGCTCTAAGGACGCAGGAGAACGCATTCATGACATGGTGGCCTGTTCGACCGCGGATGGAGAGCTTCTGGTAACAGGCGGAGAACGATGCCATGTGATGATACGAAGTATCCACAACCTTGAAATTTTGTCGCAGCTCGATTTATCACGACACGGCCCTATTCGTACGATCACAATGACGTCCGAAGAACTCAATCCCATGCCGCAAAAAATTGTGGTAGGTTCTGATGACGGCTACGTGACGATCATAGACGAAGATGAGGAGGCTCTTAACTACATCGGAGCTGAAAATGCTGCATTTTAGATAGTATCAAGGCCCTCTGTTCCTTGAATTAAGCCTGAAGTCATACTAGTTGTAGTCTCTTGCGCATTCAAATCTATATTTTTATGGCAACGTGTGTAGGTTTGGCGTTATAAATGCCTTTCATGTGTTGTCTGTCCCTAGAATATAGCGACTCAAGTATTTCTTTATCATCGTTGTCCTTCGGCTTGTGATACCATTTTTTCCGAAGAACTCTTGAAGTCGAAAAGTGAAGGAACAGCCAACTAAAGCCAAAATTGATTGCAGAGAGCTTTCCCATGTGACGCATGATATCAAGGTATTTTTTGTCTTTTAAAGCCAATGCGTCTAATACTTCGTCCCCATTCGAAACGAGGGCAACGCCTCCAACCCGAAATATGTCGCGCAGCTTTCGCCAACCGAGAAATGACTTCCGTCTTTCAAATTGCATTCCTCTAAATTCTGCGACAGCCAAAGCCTCAATTGCCGAGGCGATAGGGCTGACGGACTTGACCCACCGAATAAGTCTTGGTGTCTTTATGGAGGGATCGACTCCACTGGGGTTGACGACTCCTACTATCATCAGAATTATTAAAATCGGAACTCCTGTTGACATTGCGGCCTCTTGGCTCGGCGTTATGCTGCCTATTAGGAATCCCAGAGAAGCTCCCGCTACAGTCATGAGAGAAAATATGCAGGTGATGTCTCTGCATTTAATTGATAGTCCTGTTGTTGCCTTAAGTGTGGTAGTAAAGAGTACAGCAAAGGCGGTGTCCAGTGGAATCTCGGCAACAATTTTGCCAAACAAGTATTCCAAATTCAAATACAGTTTTCGGGTTTGTTCCCGCTGAATTACTGGCTTTTCTTTGGCAAAGACATCTACTGTCTTCATGACAGCAGCCATCATCCTGCCAGGATGATAGAAATGAGTCAATCGAGGTGAGTGAGCGAGCATTTGCGGACGACAGCAATGACTATGCAGCTCCAGAGACTTACATGTTGATTACACCAAAACTGAGCAAAGCCACACGGTCAACGACACTCTTGGGTTGTGCTATTCCCTTGGATACAGACGGGAAGATCTGCGACAACAGCAGAGCTGTTCCCATCGACGTTCCCAGACGAAAGATGTTTAAAGCTGTGCTTCGAGAGTTCTGTCGCCATGATCGAAGAAATAATGCCCCCAAACGACGTATCGGCCGAAACGGGTGTTGCGAGGCATCTATTTTTCGACGATCGATTTTGTAGACGGATTCGGAAATGGAGCACACTCTTTGGGCTCTGGCTCTGACTGTACTGCGTTCCTTCATGTACCGAGAAAAGGCGTAGGCAAGGAGTTGAATACGATCCTCATCGATGAGAGCTTGCGTCGCGTTTTCTGGGTCAATAGAAACTAGATCCACCAAAAACTCCGCGGGATTGGTTTCAGCAGGGCAGGCGAAGCCTAAAGACGCGAAGTATGGCAGTGCATCTTCTCGGTGACCTATGTAAACCACTCTTCCTCCGGGTGCCATGAGTATTACTGAGTCCAGCATGTGCCAAATGGATGATCTTGGTTGGTGCAACGTGCAGAAGCAAGGTATTTGGCGTTGCCGTACCAGCGTTGCAATGGCGGACATAACATTTTCAGACATTGTAGAGTCAATTCCAGATGTTGGCTCATCGGCGACGAGTAAATTTGGCATTGAAACAAGCTCTACAGCTACAGATAGCCTTCTTCGTTCGCCTCCGGAAAGACTGGCCCCATCAGTTGCTTGAATAGCCTTGGCACTACCAACCTGCCGCGACTGCACTGACGAAAGCCCTAGACTGTCCAAGCAGCTTTTTGCTACATTTTGCCTTTCGGGGCGGCTCAAATGAGGTAATTCTAGAAAAGCGACAAAATTCAAAGTCTCTTCGACAGTTAATCTCTCAAAGAAAACATCGTGTTGTTGCAGCCAAGCAACCTCTGTAGTTTGGACAGGAGCACACTTTGTTGATATTATTTGTTGCTGGGCATGAATATTTTCTGTGGCATAATGCAAAACATTGCCGTGCATCTGCAAGGAGGATTCTGGACGTCCTGCTATTGAGGATAGAAAGGTTGTCTTGCCTGCCCCGGCTGTCATCACAATAGTTTGCGTGGGTTAGAAGTAGGAAAACGATGATTATAGGGCAACACAATTGCTACTGTAGGGAGAGCGGGGTAACAACGACAACGACAACGCATTGCAATGCAGTACTCACATGGACCCAAAATGCCACAGACCTGCCCGTTTGCCACAAAGCCCGACGAAGGGTGCAGTAGATGCGTACTGTCTGGCGTTGTGACCGACAGGTCTTGCCACAAAAGGCCTTCGCTGGGCTCTACAGGAAGAGGGACATCCAGTGATACGGTTTGATTGAATCGATACCCCACTGTTGATCCAATGACAAGAGTCGGCTGAAAGATACCACTGTTGATGAAGAAAAGCGCCCATGCAACGTTTGCTAGGGTCGTCAGCGCCATTGTCGCCGCCGAGAACGAAGATGAGAATAGCAAATGGACAGCTGGACGACTGGACTACAGACTACGGGATTATTTGTATTATTTGTATTATTGGAATGCTTCGTTGCTGACAATTACGAAGGACGATCTTCGAGTCGTGCTGCAGTAGGGAGCAGGTGACATAATTCTGTGACGTTAACGTTGAGTTAACGAATTCGCATTCTTTCGACCTACACTAACCAGCTCTTGGGGCATACATTTGGCTAGGGTGGTTTTGGAGAAACTCAGCAATTTACTAGGGCCAATCTTTCTCCGTTCCATGGAGCCCGCGCCCGTGAGCAGACCCAAGGGTCGCTCACTTGCACATGGTGACCAATCGTGTGGGAGAGGTGGGTTAAGAACAAACTATTTTAGGTATATAAAGTTGCTTTCGTATTCGATGAAATGGCAAATTTATGACAAAATTTTCTGCTCCTTTTTGTTTTTTTCAATTGCTCCTGGATCCAGGTCTAGGCCCTTCCTCATTTAGGTAGTGATTTGATGCTGGGCTACAAGTCAGGCCTTGGCTTTGGCAGCCTGGCATGTGGTGGATCTTTTTCCCTGAAGTATTCTAGGTATATAAAGTTGCTTTTGTATTTGATGAAACGGCAAATTTATGACAAGATTTTCTGCTCCTTTACGTCTTTTTGATCCTTTAAATTGCTGGATCCAGGTTGAGTCCCTTCCTCGTTTAGGTACTAGGGATTTGACGCTGGGCTATGAGGAGTCAGGCCTTGGCTTAGGCAGCCTGGCGTGTGGATCTTCTTCTTCCCTGAAGTGGGAATCACAGTATCCAAATTTTTCCAATTTGTTTCTGTTTCCCCGGTGGGAGATGGGATGGGTCATCAGGGTCATTGTAGATGACGTCCCAGTCAGGTCTTCGCAGTCTCACGTTGCCTTTGGCTGGATCAGAACCTCTTGCTAGACCTAGTAGCTAGTAGTCTAGGTAGTTCGCGGTGTCGTAGCTGCTGCTCGAGTACAGTACTGACAGTAGCGAGAAGGCTGCAAGACCTCTAGCTAGTAGGAGTCTAAGCGACCCTCCAAGCTGTACCTTTCTTGTTGGTTACACTAGTATCCTAACAGAACTGGATAGCAGGCACGTTGTGCATGTCCTTCTGCAAAGTTTGATCCTAACTTCTACTCGCTAAATTGTCGCTTTATGAGAGTCGCCGCTTTCGTTAAAATGCTACCGTAAGTCCTTAAAGCGTGAAGGCAAAACCCAAAACTTGCCTCGCGTACTCCCCGAGTTGGCTACGACAGCAGACTCGCTCTTGCCAGCATCTTCTCGACGATGATGTCGCTGTCTAGCTTTGAAGAATGACTGCAATCTGCTCTTCCAGTGCTCTAATCCAGTATTCCAAAGCGACAAGCAAACCCAAGACGAAACAAAGTTTACCAATGATAAAGTAGCCATGTGCGATAGTGCAGCATCAAACTTGACATTGACACCAAGTGCCTGAAGTACGTCATCTCCATTTTGAACAAGAGCCAGCGCTCCCATGCGAGGCAAATTGCGGAGATTTTGGAAGCCGAAGAAGGAACGTGTCGGGGCAAATGTCATGCCTGAGAATTCCGCAACCACCAGTGCTTCAATGGACCAAGCAATTGGACTGATGCGTTTGAAAAACGTAACAAGAGGAGGTGTGGGAGCAGTGACATCCACACCACTCGGATTAATGATGCCAACAACCATGAGAATAACAACAATTGGCATTGCTGCTGCTATGGCAGCCTCTTCGCTCTGACTCAGACTACCGAGGAGAAAGCCGAGCGAGGCACCAGCTACCGTCACGAGTGAAAAAACCATCGATAGCTGCTTCCACTCAATCCTAACTCCTGTACAAAGCTTCAGAACTGATGTGAATACAAGGGAAAACACCACATCCAAAGGAGTTTCTGTGAAGGCCTTGGACATAATATACTCTAGGCCCGTGTAGTCCTTTCGACCTCTTTCTCGTTGCACAACAGGTTTCTCCTTTGAAAAAATACCAACCGTCTTTATAATAGCCATCAAGAACATATTGATGCAACCATAGCTCAGAATGCAAATGCGATCAGCCACGCTACTGCTGGTCGGCTGTCCCTTGGCGATGGAGGGAAAGATTTGAGAGAGAAGCAGTGCCGTCCCTGCGGAAGCGAGTACTCGAAGTCCGTTAAGACCTCGACTTCGAATGGATTGACGCCACGTTCGTTTTAGCAGGGAGCCAAATCGACGAAGGACAATAATCGGACTAGCCGCTAAAGTATGGTGTGGTAGTTGCAGCGAATTCGATTTCGATGGTGTGGCTAATCGAATTTCCTTCATTCGTTTTGATACTTCGCCGTTTCTTTCTTGAAACGCCTCTGATAAACGTCGAATTCGTTCCTTGTCCTTGGCCGCCTGGACAGCATCCTCATTGTCAATAGAAACTAAGTCAATAAAGTACTCAGCAGGATTAGTTTCTAAGTGAAACAGGAACCAAGGTAAACAGTTGATGAGTCACAGTGAACTTATAACGTAGTTGTGCATCGGTTGGACATAATGGTGATTGGCTGTGCTTACCCAGAGGACAGGAATAACCCAGAGAGGCAAAATATGCCTTGGAAGCCCGGCGGGGTCCAGCATACACAATGTTCCCACCTGGCGCCATGAGTATAAAGCTGTCTAGCATCTTCCAGATGGACGATCTAGGTTGATGCAACGTACAAAAGCAAGGGATTTGCCTTGACTAGATTGGTTATTGCTCCCATGACGGTCTGGCTCATCGTTGCATCTAGTCCTGTCGTGGGTTCGTCGGCCATAAAGATACTGGGCATCGTCACGAGCTCCAGGGCTACGCTTAATCGCCGCATTTCTCCTCCGCTCAGAGTTGCCCCAATTGAGGTTCTTGATTTTTTGGGCGATCCTACCTGTCGATCTTTTACACCGGACAGCCCCAGCGATTCTAAGCACTGTAAGGATATCGATTCTCGAACCGACGACGACGCTTTTGGCCATTCCAAAAATACAGCGAGATCCAGAGTTTCCCGAACCGTCAATCTTTCAAAGAAAGCGTCGTGCTGTTGCAAAAATGCTGCTTGGTTTTGACTGATTGGTGAGCAATAAGAATGTAATGATGATAATGATGATGTGGCACCATTGTCTGTATCATTATTATATTGGCTTTCGACGAAATGGTGTAGGACACTTCCGCTCACTTGTAGAGATGTTCCCGTACGACCATTTACCATTGCAGCAAGAAAAGTTGATTTGCCCACACCGGACGGTCCAAGGATTCCACAAATGTGACCATTCTGAACATAACCAGATGATTTATTCAGTATGATCTGTGTTGAACCACCATTGTTGCGCGAAGAAGACGATGACGATGTGGCCATAAGATCTTCCCACATAATCCCACCAGCCTTGGTCGATTTTTTTCGTAACAGAAGGGAAAAGTCAGTATCCTCGTGGCGCCTCGATGATTTTCTCGCCTCAGAATCCTCGTGGTGTTTTAATGTTTTTCTCGCCCGTGATATTACAGTTCCTACTGGAATGTTGCTGCTACTGCTGCTGCTGCTGCTGTTGTTGTCGGCAGATCTCTGCAAAAGCAGCGTAGAGTTACTGGTAGAACCAAACGACAACCGAAAAAAGTGACATTGGCATAAAAGAAGGGACAACAACCAGCATCGGTTGATTCTTAAACAGTCGGATTTAATCATGGCAATTACTACATCCACGCACACGCACACACATACACACACAAACACGCACAAATGGACACAGGATTTTCCGAAGTCTGTAATTTCCGATGATACAACACGTTTTCCTCTCACGACGAAATGCTTCGTCTCTTTTTCTGGTAAACTGTAAAATATATATATTAATGTAGTATCCCCGGTACTATAATAATATTCGTGGTCAGTTGGATATCCTTCCTGTTTAGCGTTTCAAATAATTTTGTCCTTCGTCAAAATATTTTATTATTATTTTTCTGGCGAACTCTTCTAAAGAATCCAATATCGTACGGTGTGTTAGTAAAGGTTAAAAGATCCATCACTAGCGTTCAGGATATGCTAACTGTTCCACTTTGAGGTAACACTTCTGCATTCTCTCCACTTTACCAGCTCTCTAGGGCTACGTATGGCTAGGGTGGTTAGGAGAAACTTGGCAATTTACTAGGGCCAACCTTTCTCCGTTCCAAGGTGCCCATGTGGGAGAGCAGACAAATAGGGTTGCTCTCTTGCACCACAGCACCATGGTGGCCAATCGGGCAGGAGGAGGAGTGGGGCGGGTTAAGAAACTACTATTTTGTATAAAGTTGCTTTTGTATTCAATGAAATGGCAAATTTATGACAAAATTTTCTGCTCCTTTTTTGTCTTTTGATCCTTTCAATTGCTTGTTCCAGGTCTAGGCCCTTCATTGTTCTTAGGTAGGGATTTGTTGAGGAAGCTGGAAGAATACTATGAGTCACCAGGCCTTGACATCTGCAACCTGCTGGCGCGTGGATCTTCCTCCCTGCTGAAGTGGGAATCACTGTCTCCAAATTTTCCCAATTTGTTCCTGTTTTCTTGGTGGGAGACGGCATGGGACATTTGGGTCATCACAGGTGATGTCCTGCTTGGGTGTTGTCGTCACACATTGCTGCCTTGCCTTCAGCTAGATCAGATTAATACTAGTAGCTACTGTACTCCGTACTAGCTACTAGTAGCTAGTAGCTACAGTAGCTAGTAGAGTAGTAGTAGTAGTCTTTAGCTACTAGTAGTAGTAGTAGCTAGGTACTACTCGCTAGCTACACTAGTAGTAGTTGCATAGTAGAGACTACTAGCTAGTAGTAGTAGTCTAGTCTCCTCTTGCTACTACTAGTAGTAGAGTCTCTATGTCTAGTAGTAGTCTACTACTTTGTCGTCTGTTTGGACGCTTGTGCTAAATTCATGAATTGTTACAAGTTACAATCACAAAACAATATCAATTGTAAACAACAATACATAATATATACTTTGTCTGTCCACAACTCACACACAAAGTACCGCAAAGACAAGAAAAAAGATACTGTACAGACTGTTCTGTACTATAATTGTACTACGGAGTAACCATTAGAAGTCGCGATGGACAAACAGTCCTTTAATGGCAGTGGTCAGTTCATTAAAAGTGACAACAACAAAGCTGACCAAAGGCAGCAACAGCAACAGAGGCGACGGCGGCAACGACAACAACGTGACAAGAATAATAATAATAATGGACGAGCTATTGTGCATGGAATTCCTCCAATATTGATTAAAATTATCGCAATTTCGATTGCTTCCTTCTTTTGTTTGGGTTTATGGGCCATTGTCTACGTACCAGACCCGACGGAAAACGATTTCTTTTTGCTACGAGGTCATACCGGTAGTGGACCCGATCGCATTTCTCCAGCAGCAGCAGCAGCAGCAGCAGCAGCGGGAGTAGAAGGACAAAGAAGAAAAAACAATATTCTGAATCATTGGAGCCAAAACAACAGCAGTAACAATAACGGCCAACCCGTTGTTGCATTCAATGCCCAAACCGGACACCAACCGATCGACGTATCGCAGGTGGCTGTTCTAGACATGAGAGAGCTTTCTGCTACGTTACCTTTTGACAATCCAGATGGAGGAGCCTGGAAGCAGGGATGGGACATAGAACCAGTTCTTCCAAGCAGCAAAGATAACCCTATTAAAATATTTGTGGTCCCACATTCACATTGTGATCCTGGATGGATTAAAACATTCGATGACTACTTTCGGTCTCAAACAAAGCAAATTCTATCCACTGTAGTACAGGCACTGTCCAAAGACTCGAGAAGAAAGTTTATTTGGGCAGAAATTAGTTACTTTGAATGGTGGTGGAGAGAACAGACTCATCAGACCCAAGAAATTACTAGAACATTAATTGCCAACAAACAACTGGAATTCGTAACGGGTGGTTGGGTACAGCCCGATGAAGCCAACACTCAATTGTACGCCATGGAAGTACAATTGCAAGAAGGTCACGAATATCTTCGACAAACATTTGGCGAACACGTGATACCTAAATATGGTTGGAGCATTGATCCCTTTGGTTATTCACCCACCATGGCTTACCTGTTGAAAAAATACAACTTTAAGGCCATGCTCATACAAAGAGTCCATTACGCTGTAAAGAAAGAATTAGCAAAACGAAAACATTTGGAATTCATGTGGAGACAGATTTGGGACGAGACTGGAGAATACGATATATTTTGCCACGTGATGCCATTCTTTTCCTACGATGTCCCCCATACCTGTGGCCCAGATCCGAGCGTGTGCTGTCAGTTCGACTTTGCCAGGATGCGAGGAGTTGGTCGGGGCGGAGGTTGTCCTTGGAAGATCCCTCCAAGACCCATATCACAGGATAATGTCAGAGAGAGATCTCTACTACTGTTGGATCAATATTTGAAGAAAGCATCCTTGTATAGATCTGGGGCTGTTATTGCTCCATTGGGTGATGATTTCAGATATCAAACACCCGACGAAGCAGAGAAGCAGTTCACAAATTACCAGCAAATATTCGATTACATCAATGCCAACGTAGATGGAATTGAAATCCAATTTGGAACTCTCAGTGACTACTTCCAAGCTAGTATGGGGAAATTTGAACCCCCACTACTTAAAGGGAGTTTCTTTACCTATTCAGATGTGAATGAAGACTACTGGAGTGGCTACTTTACCAGCCGTGTTTTTGACAAAGCTTTGGATCGAAAACTGGAGCAAGTGTTATTTGCTGCAAACTCCTTGGGAGCTACTGACATGGAGCTGCAAGCACCAAGGAGAGCTCTCAGTCTGTTCCAGCATCATGATGGTATCACGGGCACGGCAAAGACCTTTGTGGTACAAGACTACGCCCAACGCATATACGACGCGATTGCTGCATCGCAAGATTGGATGGCACGGAAGCTTGAAACAGATAGTAACAACGAAATCAAACTACAACCCTGTTGGCGCTCCAATGAGCCGCGAGGCTTGACTGACAATCTGTGTACGCAAGAAAAGGGAATCAAAGAGGTTCGAATTTACAATCCCTTAGAGACATCGCAGTGGTGCGGACCTACCGAAATCCGAGGGCACGAAAGCAAAGTAGTACCGTCCAACATTCCGTGCGAAGTTTCAGGAGTTGTTGAAAATAGCAAAGCTGGCATTCAATTCGATCCCCAAACTGGGCTGATGACTCACCCTATACGAGAAGAATGGATGGTGTGGAAAGTCAATAGAGGTGGTGCCTATCTGTTTGTTCCCGGAAAGTTGGAAAGCTACAAGCACACAGTCTCGGTAGAACAAGGCGGATTCGTAGTAAGATCTCATTCTTGGAGTCGGCGTGTGGTGGAGAGAAAAGTCCGGGACGACAGCGGTCGCACTGCCGTCGTAATTGACTTTGTATTCGAAACCAACTTACAAGAATGGAATCAAGAGTGGTTCGTTCGCTTTACATCAGAATCTATCCAGAACGAAGGTCTGTTTCATACCGACTTGAATGGGTTTAATTTCGATACCCACAAGTTCCGCTCGGACATGCCCCTGCAGAGCCAAGTATTTCCGATGCCAACTTTAGCTTCGATTGAAGACGACGAGATGCGAATGACAATTTTGAGTGAGCATGCACAGGGAACCGCATCTACTCAAGACGGAAGCATCGACATTTGGTTGGATCGTCGACTTGGTAGTGACGATGCTAGAGGTCTGGGAGAAGGTGTCACTGACAACGTACCGACCAGAACGCGCCTTCGATTGGTCTTGGAAGGAAAGCGACAAGACGTGCCCAAGCAACCTGCGTCGGTCACGGACCACTTTACCATAACTCCAATCTGCAAACGAATGTGGGACGAGCTAAACCATCCATTGGAAATGTTTGGAACAATGTCTGTCGCGGGGGTTAGAGCGCAGGCTTGAAAATAGCCTTAAAAGCAACTGTTTACAAAATACTCAAATGGTTCTCTGATTGTAGAACTAGGAAACAGAAGAAATAGTTGACTCTGCTGTCACTGATTGTGGCTAGTATCGGGATCCTGTTGTTTTTCGAAAAGCATAGTTGCTGAATTCCAAATACAATGTAGACTAGGTTCTTGAGGACATACCCGGAAGTTTCTTCCCTGCAAGAAAAAAGAAAATTCCAATTTCATATTGCTACAATACAATATTATTATCTATAAACACCCATTTCGCAAACTGTGCGTTTACAAACAAAAATGGTAGGCAGCAAGACTTGGGTTCCCGTCCTTTTCTTGTATTATTTCCTTTCGTTTTGTTGTCGTTGTCCAGTAAACTATATATGTATGACCTTGTCCACCATCGTCCTTGCTCCTTCGATCCAAAATAATCTTGTATCACTCTGTTTTACATCAAATCGCATCACAAATAAATCATCAACACACATACCGTTCTAATGAACGGTACACTATAGTATCTGTTTTGGTTTGTCTTTTTAAGAAATCACACAGCAACTGTTCGTCTTTTTGGCTTGCTTGTAAAACATTTTGGATTGAGCTGACAAATCGTTACTACGTTCGACCAAATTGTCCAATTTGACACCACGTTCCAAAACGCTGTCGATCGTCTTGTGCAGAATTTGTGTCGTCTCGTCGAGATCCTTCTGAATTTTTGTTACCTTGTCGGCCGCGGCCGGATCTTGGTACTGCTGCAGGTACTCGTCCAACTTGGGAAAGGAAATGCTTTCCGGCGTGGTACATCCCTGCCACTTGTCGTCGCCTCCAACGTGCGCACAAAAGTCTTCCAACATTTGCCCGATAAGTACAAAGGCCACACGTGCAGGATATTCCAAATCTGTCGTTACCGTCCCACCCAGTCCGTCCGACCTGACGTAGCAGTGAACGACGTATCCCTCGTGTGTGATCGATTGGCGCTGACCTGGTTCCGTGCGCTTGGTAAATGTTTTGGTCAAGAACATGAGCATCTCCTTAACGCTCTGTTGGGTGTTTTTTTTTAATGAATTGTTATTTTTAAATTTTTTTGTTTCGTGGTTTCGAGAAGAGCCAGCCAGCCAGCCAGTTGGTTGTATCGTGTCGTCGAGTCAAGGTAGGTTATTTTTGGTTTGTTTGTTCATTTGTTTGCAGGGTTCCAATGGCGTTAAAACATTGGTGATTGCAAAAGTGACAATGTAAAAAGAAACACGATATAATAACCAGCAATAGGAAGAAGACAAGATGGTCACGACACCCGTGAAGATGATGTTGTGTGTTGTGTGTGCAAGTAAGTGTAAAATAAAAGTGTGAATAGCTGTAACGATAACCACAAAGAAAACAGCAGACAAATTCATCCTCGCAAAGATTATCCAGTACAAATAGTTTTAAGAATCTCAATACACCAAACAGCGCAAAATGCAACCACCACCACCATGCCAGTCATCATCAAGAACAACACCGACACACACACACACACACACACACCGACACACACACCAAAACACAGAATTACTAATAACAACAACCAGGATCACAGTGCCACTGCAACGACCGACCTACCTGTCGCTGAAAGAACCCAAAAGAAGACAAGTCGGTGGCGACACTCATAGGAATGGGATCGTTCAAATCCTTTCCAACTCGTACAACGGCTAATCCTACTATTTTCATCTTGTTCGTTTTCCTTTTCCTTATGCTTGCTTGCTTGCTTGCTTGTGTTTACTTATTCTCTGTAGAAGCACGAGTTGTTCGCTTTCTTCTTCTTCTTCTTTGTTGTGTGTTGTTGTTTTTGTTGTTGTATTGTTGTTGGTTGTGACAGAGAAGATGGTGCATAGGTCTGTTCGTTCTTGCTTGCTTCGATGGGACGAGTGATGAAAAACGAAAACGTCGTCGGGGAGTCACGGAAATAACTGAAAAGCAAGCCTAACTTTGCCTGCTCGACCCTACTCTAAAAAACACTACGTGGAAACAGAGCTTTCAAGGAACGCATATTTACTCGAATAGCATACTAAGTAGCTACTGTACTAGTACTAGACGAGACTACTACTAGCTAGTAGTAGTACTAGTAGTACTTGACTCGTACTGATTTTTTTCTTGTTTGAAATCTGGTTTGGAGGTACCCTGGTAGGTAGGCAAAACTATTTATTTAGTACGGTAGTCTAGTTGTAGTAGACTACCAGGTACGTCCTACTCTACCAGGTAGCTAGTACTAGTTAAGTAGAGTAATAATATTATTAAAATAGGGAAAATATGGATGTTGAGAGATACTGCATTTCCTAATCATCCAAACCAACAAAATCAATTGTGTCGTAGCAGCATCCCCGATCCCGACGAGACAAAAACTATGACAGCAATAGCTATGTCTACAAATGCATATGTTTCGAGGGGTGCCATGATGATGACGATGCTGCTGCTGCTGCTGCTGCTGCTGCTGATAGTGGCGACAGGGAAACACCACGCGCGCTACCCCTCTCATGTTTAAAAAAAAACACTACTGACGAACGCAATAAGAAAGCAACGAAATCATATATATATATATATATATATACTCGGGTACACAACTATTATCATGTAGCTCCACAGACACTCCTTTCCTCCGCTGTAGTTAAAGTCGATGTTGCATTGTTGATGATTATCACAATTACAGCAGTTCGTAGTCATGGTAGTATCATCGTATCATCCAATGCTTCAAACTTTTAAACAACCCGATCGCTCAAGGACTGACGTCTCGACTCTCGACACCATCATCACGTTTCCGATCACATAACACATAACTAGTACACGGACTCGTGCATGCAATTCAAGACTCCAGTCCAGGTCCAGGTTCCATTATATTTTATGTATATTATTATTGTTCTTTTCAAGGCCTCCAATCGAGCGCTTTCTTGGCATTGAAGGCTGCTGCCGCAGCCCCCAAACATGCCACAAGTCCTGCCGGCATGAACTTGTAGCCTGTCGTGACGTATCGGTGTGCCATTCCCAGTGCCATGATTCCACTGGTACCGGTAGCCAACAAGTGTGCCTCGTACTGGGAATCCGTCTTGGCGATCATGTACCCGCTGCCCAGAAGAAGACTTCCACACGCAAGTCCAGCAACCAGCGAAGGCGTACTGCCCTTGCGAACATAGCCCACAACACCACCAACAATGACGAGACCACCAAGACCCAAGTTGGGATGAGCTGCTCCTGGAATTCCCATGATACTATCTAATTTTTTGGCAGCAGCAGCAGCAGATGATGATGATGATGATGATGTACTATATTATTATTATTACTATTATTATTATTTACTTTCCAACGATGTTGTTCAGTCAGTAGACAGTAGTTAGTACTAGGAGTAGACCGTAGACCACTTGCAACAACACCCTTTAACTATTCTCAGGAAGTGCAAAGAAAGAATGAGAAAGTTCTGGTTTCTTGATTTATCCTCAACTCTAATAAGTACTGAGTAATCGCAATTTTTGTGTGGTGTCGTCACTTCACAGGCATTTTGCTCTCTCTCATCATGGCATTGGTCTGGCCTTCATCCTTTTTAGCCAGATCTCTCGTCATTCGACTTCACTACCAGTACTATCATTACTCGAGTACTACCCTACCAGCACCACCAGGATAGAGTAGTACTACTACTAGTACACTAGTACTAGTAATACTAGTACCATGTACTACTCGAGTAGTGATACTGCTAGCTAGCTACTCCCTCTGTAACAGAAAACATGAAGCTAGAAGCCTGCATTGCCAGTGGGCGTTAAATGGCCGTGTGGTACATTCCTACAGGGATTCTACACCAGGAGGAGACAGGCTTACGTGCTCTTGATAGTAAACAGTACAATTCCCCATAGTAATTGCAGCAAAACACCCCAATAAACACACTATTTTTAAGCGAAGAGATGAGGCATTAATAACTTCCCTTTCTTCTGTTTAATGTTTTTAACCTTTTCATTGTTTATTTAGGAGCGACTTTTGTCTTGCTTGTGTCTTCCCATTGTAAAAATTGGGCGAGGAGCCGGTGGTGTCTAAGTAGAGAGGAGGTCACATTTTTGTTCTCTTGTTAAGGTCTGTATTGTCTTAACTTCGCTTACCCATTAACAATATTATATATGAAAGGAAAGCTTGTTCTGAGAGGATTACAATTCTAGAAAAAATCGAGTGAAAAAGGAATTGGCTGTACTACTACTACCAAGTAGTAATATAGAACCTCGACATACAAACAACCTTAACAAGTTCACCAACTTGCTAATAACACCATAACTATAACCAAACACAATATAACAAAGTTAGTTGTTAACAACGCCAGAGGCGGACTAAGCTTAACCGCAGGTAAAAGCATAGCACAAGCACAGCTCATAACCAAATACAGCCACCACAGGAAGAGGAGGACCAATACACCCCCCATCGGCACGACCAACACTGCTGGCAGGACAACACCATCGGCCACACGAGGCGCAAGGTCTACTGCGACGACGAGTGCACGAACGCGAAGAACGCGGCCGGCGAGGATGTCCGGGACTTCAAATCGGACGAGGAAAGCTGTTAGTACCGAGAACTCCCTAAAGGCGAGGCAGGACAATGAAGATACAGACGATGACAGGACACCACGAGGCATTGCTATTAACGAGGAAACAACGACGACACAGGTACACCGGGACGGTAATCATGGGAGCGTAGATGCCACCCCAGAGAAAACGACCGAAGCACTGCTCTCACCAACAACAAAGCACACGATCGCTGAAAGCCCGAACACCAACCCCAGAGCTGGTCCCATGAAGGAGCCCAATTTTTCGACCGCAGCACCTAGTAGTACCATCCCAAGCCCTATGACTACTAGCCAGATGCCACACCAGGAAGTTATCATGGATCATACACGACTACAAACGACCTTTCACGGAACCGAGGACATTGGCACCGCCGCTGCAGGGGCGATACCTACTACTACCACCGACCCAAAAAGCACAACCTGTGCCTTTCTTCCTCATGCAGCTACTGGATCTACTCTCCACCCGAACCCAACGGCACCAATCAATGATACTATGGCAGACGCCGTTGGAACTCTGAATATTAGTGGACATATCAACCCAACTAGTGACAACCCCCCGACCACTACATCTCCATGGCACCTGGTCACCAATAACCACCGAAAACAACCACCAGCTGACCCAGCCACGAACACTACCCACGAGTTTGGCCTGGCATTTGAACGAACCACTAAAGGCAACAACTGGTCCACAGATGATCTCCTACTCATTTTGCAAACAATTCAGGCTAATGATCCCAAAGCCATGCTTAGTAGTGCAGACAACAAAACTAAGCCCACCCTCGTGACTGCCATCCTACACAAAGCCCAAAAAGATATTCCATGGTTCACCAAGTTCACAGCCATGAAAACAATGACCTGGGGCAAACCCTCTGATGGCACAACCAAGATAGTATTCAGTTTCTGGCTCACTTCAACCATCATCAAGAAAGACTTGGCACAACTGCGAATGGACTCGGACTTCACAGAGATGCTGAAAGGCACCAATACCTACATGAAAGTGACTAAGCTTCTTGAGCCCCACAGCAAAATTGTTGGCTACTTCCTCGGCAAAGACATCATACACACCAACAGAGATGATATCACCAAC
>Ga0100402_1000817_pt1 | contig 36525 bp, 49 predicted proteins | sample CryGeyme20150102_FD_80419 | JGI IMG/M metagenome (GOLD analysis project Ga0100402, IMG submission 80419) | Groundwater microbial communities from Crystal Geyser aquifers in Utah, USA - Crystal Geyser metaG 2015-0102 | ecosystem: Environmental > Aquatic > Deep subsurface > Groundwater | place...
AATTTGGCGGTATTTATTCATTTTGAGCTAGTTAGTTTTCCAGAGAAACCCTATTTTTTTCGCAAGGCTGGCAAACCCCCAACTCCAGGCTGTTTTCCTTTGCCTGGATAAGTTTCCTCCCACATAGAATGCAGTAGCCATTCATAAAATTCAAAACATGTTCAGTTATTTCTTATTGCTGGCAGCACGGCATCCTAAAGGTCTTTTTCTCAATGTCTTTGCTCTTCAGAAAGTGTGCTCGGCATATGTATTTGCCGCAATTGAAGTCCAGGTAGAGGTCAGATGAAGAGCACCTGCGAAGACAGAGCGAGCAGTGGTCGTCTAAGCTGGTCTCAGGACAGGAGCTGCAGGGATGACATGAGAAGCAGGGTCCTTTGTGGATATTACAGTTAATCTTTTTTTCGCACTCCTTGCTGTAGTTTTATCCACACTAGCCGCACTTATTGCCCATACTTGCTTTGAAGTGGTTATTATTTAATATGGGACAAATAAAAGAAGGGTCTTAGTTTTATAGGCAAGCACAGGTTTTGAAAATAGAAAAAAAAAATGCATATATATTTCAGTTCAATCTATGCGAAATAATAGTGACGCGAGTGCACTTCCATTGTAACTATTTGATTTAATCTTAAATTATAACGATGAAATCAAAAGGGACACCCGTTAGGAAGCTCTTTTAAGACGAAACCAGCAGAAAAAGATAGGCCAGCAGAAGAAAAGACTATAGCAAAAGCCCAGCACACCCTGCACCCTCAACCCGCCACTCATCTGACTTCAATCCCAATCTGTACATCAGCTCCCAGCTGCAGGCATAAGATATACTAGCTATCAAAGAGGCCTTTGACGCCTATGACTCAAACGGAACAGGCCTGCTTACTCCTAACGACTTGAAGGTGGCTCTTTTCCATCAAGGTTTCCATGCTAGCAAGGAGACAGTTTACAACATCATCGCCGAATACGACGAGGACTGTCTAGGAGGAGTAAACTTTTCGGCCTTCATGAGGATCATAACAAACTAGCCGACCGAAAACGAAGGGTAGAACGACATAAGGCGAGTATTCAGGAAGATGGACAGAGACAACAAGGGTTACTTGGACCGTAAAGACATAGGTAACCTCCTCAAAGGGCTAGGGGAGCAGTGGGAGGAATCGGATTTGGATGTGATATTCGACAAACTGGACGAGAAGGAAGGCAGCAAGATAACATACGAGTTATTCAAGAAAATCATGCACAGCCCCTTCAGCATGTTCTGATCTGATATGAGTTTTTTATCCGTAGTCATCCACAGTAACAATCACCCTTGCTCAGACAGTCCCTCCTCAATGTAGCCAGTACCTGCAACTGGTAGTCCTTACTTGTGTCACTTTCATAGTCAAGGTTGGCATACCCTCCAAACCAACCCAGTTAGGTCCGAGCTCTCGAAAAAGCTGCTCCTAAGGTTGCTGCACTCACGTAACTATTAACCCTAAAATTTGCAGGCTTAGCTATGGCTGTTCTGCAAAGATCGATGCCCACCGTTTTGCTTTTGAGCAACTGCCTGAATGCAGTATTAGCGATGGCATTGCTGCTCAGAAAAAGAGTGTTATAGGAAGTGTAGTCTTCTTGGTTGAAGCCGAAATACTTGAGGACAAATAGATCTACGAGAGCACTCGCAATAGGCTGCTGAAAAAGGGCCACCCTTTAAACCATGCTGACTGGGATGATCAACACTATTTCCTTGCCTTGGAGAGCATAACGTAGCATCAACAACAGCTATTGGAGCCATGCTGAGGCTGTTCCCTGAGCTACAGCCTGAAAATCACTGAACTCAATGCTGACCCCATCGAATTGAGCTGATCTGACTACGCTAATAATGTTATTAGCCACACTAGATGCAGCCACTTTCTGCTGGCTAATGGGAGCCTCATCAGCAAGAGCATTTATAAGCAAGGTGACTCCATTCCTATGAAGTTCTTCAAGCAGATAGAACTGCACTGAATTGCTACTGTTTCCCCCGTAGCTAGTCTTGGAGGCTGAGATTACTGAGAAGGCGTTGATCCACTGCGAGAGGGGAGAAATTCCTGTTTGGAGAGAAGCTGTTGTGGAGGAGGATTTGAATCCATCGAGTGAGAGAACTGTGTATCCGTTGAGTTAGCCATTAGAATCGAACTGGCAGCATCCTATCTTAGACAAATAGTTGCTGACTGTCAGAGGAGGCACCACGTTCCTCACCACCGCCATCGAGACTGGAAAGTTGATACAGTTGACTGTAACTAGCAGAGCACAGGCTAAGATGACAATTTTTATAGCTAGTCTATTCCTGCTCATTTTAATTAATTATTATAGCATCAGGTCCACAAAATCATGTTTCCTTCTTTGTCAGCACTGGCCAGCAAACTACTCATGAAATGGTACTGAATTGCAGTCACCGATCCCTCATGTCCAGTCACCTTCCTCTCCAGACCTCCCTTGTACCTGTTCCAGTAATATATTGACCCATCACAGTTCCCAGAAAGAACCAGGTTCTCAGAAGGGGATATGGTTGCATGAGCAGCTGAGTTGAAAAAATCTTTGTGATCGTACTTTCCCACTGACTTGTTCATCTTTAGATCTAACAAATGGATAGTGGACCCTTAGAGACTGCTGACCAGCACTTGATGCCTGTTGGACAAGAGAGTCAACGAGGTTATTGAATAGTCAATTATTCCCTGGATTTTTGAAACTGGGGATGTCCCTTGTGTGATTGAGTATACTCTCACACTACCGTCAGCATGTCCAGTATAGACTACAGGCTACACATGGTTGGACCTGACTACCTTGACTCCTCTTCCACAAGACACAGAAAATACATTGGAAGCTTTTTAGATGTCCCAAACCTTAACCTGTTTGTCGTCAGATCCACTGACGCATCTCTCCCTTGAGCTGGACCAGCTGACAGAGTTTACCTTGCCGCCATGACCCAAGAAAGAGTGAAGATGCTTTCCTGTCTGAGTGTGGTAAATGCTGACAGTTTTGTCGGTGGATCCTGCTAGGAGCCTTTATCCACTGTAATCCATGGCGACACTGATGAATACACTTTCGGCTGAGTTGGTGTTGATAGTTGATATATTTCTCATGTTGTTGACATCCAGAGTGCGGATGGCCCTGTCACCACCACAGGTCGCTAAGAGGTTTCCGTTGTAGTTCAGGGCTATTTCGTATATCTAGCTCTGATGATGCTTGACTAACTTCCTCAAGGGGGACCGAAGAATTTCTGCGTTAGAGTCCTTCACTACTTTTTTCTCCTCCTCTTCTTTTCCGTATAAAAGCTCTTCCTGATAAGCAGCAGGTCTCACAAACTCAGTTTTGGAAGGATTTCTGACTGGAGGAGGAGAGGGTGTTTATTTTTCCTTCTTTTTGCTTTCCTCCAGCTCCTCCCACTGCTTTTTGAGGTAGAACTGTTCGGCCTTGATTTCTTTTTATTTATCGAGAATTGCCTGCTCGAGCTAATTAAGATGGTTGAGTTTTTCTGCCATCATGTTTTTATCCCTAATGCAGTTGGCCAGCACCAAGTTATACTATTTTTCCTTGTCTTGATATTTCTCTAGTAACACTGCCTTGTCCTACATAACTCACTCAATACCTTCTCCAGCTGAGAAATGGATTTGTTTTTGCTCTCTATGGCCTCCTTGTAGTCCTCATTCCTGATCCGCAGAGACTCAATTACACTGAGGTTGTCCATGTTGGTCGTCTCCAGCTCTTCAATCTTCTTCTCGTACTCGTTGATTCTCGTCCTCTGGAGTTCTAAGGCATGTTCCAATTTCTCGTTTTATGATTGACATCGATCAATCTTCCCCATCAGCTCAAGCTTGTTCTGTTAGAGGGAACTGTTCTCGAATATGATACTCTGATGCTAAAGGACTCTCTTGCGCTCGAAGGGTATTATGACCTCCTTGTATGATTTGAGGATGGGCCTGAACCTGTCGAGCAAGGCTGAGCCCACCTACGACAGCTCAACCTCGAATTCATCCCTAAAATAAGCCTCTGCTGCTGCGCTCTCCATCTATTATTATTTTGATCAAATTACTTTTCATAAAGATATAATCCCGGGAAGTACACTCACCAGAACAAATAATGGATCAGCCCTCAATGATGATTTGGGTGACTCCTGTTTATGCCTTCTTTTCTCCCTCATTTTATCTCCTAGGAGCCTCCTTCTTCTCATGGATCAGGGTCTAGCAGAGGTCTCGCATTTTTTAGCTACGGAGCACTCTTTCATCCCAATTATGCTTCTCCTGCCGAGCTTTCTTTTCCTTGTTGACTCTCTCTTCCCTCTATTTGTTTTCCATGTACTCCTTCCCCTCCTCCTTGAAGCCCTCGTGGTCGAAGTTGAACTCTTCTCTGACGAACTAGCCAGTCAAGGGGTCTAATTTGACGTTTGTTTTAAACTGCTCAGTCTCTATGTGGTTTCCTACTGCCAAAATTCGGTCAATGGCGTGCTGTCTGTCCTCTTCGTCAAGCCACTTGTTTTATGATATTTCGTAGTAGTCCAGCTGCTAGTCAAAGATATTATTAGTGGTTGTTGACTTGTCTCTCTACACTAACTTGTTTTTGTGCATAATGGCCTTCGATCGCTCTAGAGCTGCCTCTTCTTGCTGCTGAGGAGTCAGGGTAGGGAAGTAGGTGGTAGTGTCGTCCAGGAATAGACCCTAAGGCCGAGTAACCAATTTACCGCAATAAAGACAGTTCCCTTCCCCTTCTAAGGCACAGACAATTTTTCCGCAGTTGAGGCAGTTGTTGATGAGCTCGTGCTTTTGGGCCATGCAGTCACATTTAGTTCTGGTGAGGTAGATTTCCTTGGGCCTTTGCTTCTCCTTTTTCATATTGATTATTATAAGGGCCCACTATAAAGAGGGAGGTTATATTTAATAAATAATAATGAGGTAGGGCCGCAAAAGGGAACCTGTGAAATTTCCACAGATAAAAGAGCGAATGAACATGTTGGGAGGACCCTCTATCAACCGCTCCCTCAAGCTATAAAAAATAAACCGGCAAAAGCACATCGCCCTCATCGACATCAACAAAATCAATAAAATAGAAAAGGAGTACGCCCAAATCACCAAAAGAAAGGAATAGCAGACCGGAGAATAGCATAGGTAGCCAAAGAAAGACGAAATGAGAGAGTCTAAGCTGCTATTGATAAAGAATATCTAGCGACAGCCCAAGAGAAACAACCAGCTCAACATGCTCAGCAGTCTGGTCGAATACTCCCCCAAAATGAAGGCAGCAGTCATAAATGCTAACAATCTGAGCCACTCCCCTTCCCGTCCCCGCAAGATGGAAAAGAAGAAACATTCGGAAAAGAGTAACACCGCCACTCAATACAAACAGCCAGAAGAGCTGATGAAGGTCGACTTCGTGAAGCTGTTCATTGTGGAGGAGCTGCTCTACTATATATCAAAGACAGTACAGCATTTGCTAGGTAGAATGAAAGAGTGAAGTAAGAGATGGCCGGCTTCTGCAAGTTCTACAACGAGAACAACGATGAGGATGCTGTGGCTACGATAGGATTTGTTCTTCAACGCAGCTAGGACTATCAAACGGCAATCTTTCTGTAAAAACTGGCCTTCTATGTGTTTTTGATTCTGGGGACAGACGCAGACATCCAGTAGGAGGCCAGCTTCCTCCTCAACTCCCTCACTGACTACATCCACACCAACAACCTCATCATTTTGGACGTATACCTGACCTTACCCAGCTGCTTATGGAAATCATAGATATCGAAAAGTTTCCTCTCTCCTCGCAGTTCCACGTCTACAACACTCTTCGCTTTAACTAGGACAGGAGGAAGATAAGGCACGGAGAGGACAAGATGGGCCTGGTCAGTAAAAATAATAAGCATCTTGTCGAAATCATTCGCTCTATTGTCAACAACTGCGGATTCGAGTCCCTCAAAACCTTTGTCTTCGAGATCCTTACAAGCACGGAGACAGATCTGAGCGACAAGATCAGATAGGTATCGATGATGCTAGTATCTCTCGACAGCATCCTCACCAGCTCTCTGCACCAATACTCTAACAAACCCAAGCCTCCATTCCTTCCTCCCAACTAAGACCCCAATATTTATACGTTAGTGCTTGATATGGATGAGACTCTAATTCACACAAAGGAAATGAACAACGGTAAGTCTGTCTTTCTGGTGAGGCCCTACTGCCATTAATTTTTAGACGAAATGAATAAATACTTTTAGATTGTCGTCTTCACAGCCGCGGTGAAAGATTATGCCGACAACATTCTGGACTCCATCGATCCTCAGAAGAGAATATCTCACCGGCTGTATCGGTAGCACACGCGGATTGAGGATTTCGTCAGCATCAAGGATTTATCTATGATCGGAAGAGACCTCTCCAGGTCTATCATCATCGATAACATTGCCTCTAATTTCAAATTGCAGCCGAGGAACGGTATCGCCATCTCCACCTGGACAGGTCAGCCTGATGATATATCTCTATACAACCTCATCCCGGTCATGAGAAAGCTGGCTGTGGACGAGGTAAAGGATGTGAGGGACGGCTTAGAGAAGCTGTCGGAGGAGATGGAGGCCTTTATGAGCAAAGGTCAGGAGATAGTATTTGAAAATATCAGTCTGAAGGGCCTGTGATGGTGATAGTTTTTACTCTATCGATTCGTTATAAAGAACATGCATAATAACCCCTTCGCTCGGCCCTCCACCTACAGCACCATCAAGCGCAACAGAATTATCCGCTCCTAAAAAAGTATGCCCTCCACCATCCAGAATTCACGTAGGCCTCCAGCCGTGAGCACAGAGATGCCAAAGAACACTTCAAGACATAAATGCAAGCATTGATCAACTCAACACCTGGTGAATAAAGTGCTTTCATTAGCTGCATTGATTAACTCAAATAGAGGTTGCTCCAAAGAAAGCACTCCCCAAATAGGAAGGCCACTCTTGAGGGCTGTTTTGTCCTTCAGCGCAAGAACTCATAAAATAAACATAAGCAAAGATCCAAAACCAATGGCGATCGACCCAACTATCAGTTCATCTCAAAGTCTATGAACCTAGTTCCTCAGAAAAACATAGTCTCCCCCAGTCTGATGGACCTACAAGCCATGAGAAATTAAGTCAAAAGACAAAAACACCTTTCCTGCGAAAAAAGAATCCCCACCGACAACCAACGATTCAGATATCAGGAATTTTCATAAGAGAAAGATAGGGGAGTGTACTTCGGGAGGGGTCAGAGTAGAAAATTCAAGCGCTCTTCGGAAGTGAGGCTAAGGTCCAACACTGAACAGGTCATTCACTCTGCCAAATACCCGTCTAGAAGCTACCACCATAGCCATAGTAGTCCCAAAAAAATCACCTTTGACCAACCTGAACTCAGGACCTTCCTTAATTACAAAAAAAATCCAAAAAATGTTGAAATATGTAACGACAACAATCTAATAAAGCAACCTCCAATGGAAGATAAGGAGGCCATTCCTGAAATAAGGCTCCTTCAGCCTGTCATCGACAACAACGAAAAAATAGGAGACCTCAGCACTATCGCCAAGGAGAAGGAGACTCTAAACTTCTTAGGCTAGAGTTGTGTAGGCATAAAACAAGAGCTGTCCCCAAAAAGAATACCCAACTCATCGAAGTTGCTGGAGTTCGTGGACTGGCGAACAAACTAGCTGAAAAATGCTTTTTCTGGTGGCAAGCAGAAGAAGCGAAAGAATGGCTTTGAGAAATTAAGTAAAATTTTTCCCAAAGGTTTTTTCATATGATGATGTAGATCATTTAAGAAACTTGAAGTGCTCTTTAGAGTTGGAGGCCCTTTCCATCATTGTTTTTTCAATGTTGCTGTTGATGGCCTTGGTGATCTTTTGCTCTTTGCTTACTATCGACTGCCTCTGCTCGGTCACCTCGGGTCTCCTGTCGGCAGGTGCTGAATAGGGAAAGATATACCATTTTTGCTGTGCTTGCCGTTGTTGGGCTTATGCTTTTTGTTCTGTGACTTTCCCTTCTTGATGGGCTTTCCTTTCTTTTTATTCTGCATTATAGTAATGTTATATACGCTAAATTATCAACAACGGTATTCACTATTCTAGAGTTCAATCAGTCAAAGAAGATGCAATGTAATGAGAACAACTGGAAAGGGAAAGGGACAATATGTTGAGGTATGATTGATGAACAAATAGAAAGGGTAGCATTTGATGAGGATGCTACTGGTGTTTGTGTTTGGGAGTGTCAGTATTTTTGAGAGGGAAAATTATTAAAGAATTGAGCTGGGTGGATGTGAGTAACACTTTGAATTCAAATTTAATTGTAAAAATATCAATATTGATGTAACTTTCGAAGCCTACAGGATTTTCCTCGCTTTGCATTAAGGAAGACAATTGTACGCCCACGGAAGCTAGCTCAGAGATCACCCTCGATCAGAACTCTCTGACAGACCCCAACCCTCCCTAGGAAGAAGTAAAACGGCTAGAGCCCAAACTCAAATACCGAAAGCTGAGACAAAAGCTTAACAGCATGGGCTTCCAGCATGACGACAAATGCCAAGTCGGGAAAGATCTCAGTAGTACCAAAAGGCAAAGAATATTGAAATTGGGCCTCGACCTCGAAAGACAGACCAAAATTCAAAACAGAGATCATGAGGCCATCGAAATTATTGCGAGGGACATCACCAAAGTCGTCGAGGCCAAGAAGGAGCTTGACTTGCAGATGCTGAGACAGTCTCGATTCGTGCCCGCCCTGTTCGAGTTGCTGGCGAAGGTTCCCAGTCTGCACCACAAAGAATTTTCCCAGCTTCTGAGGGGCCTCTAGCTGTGTAAGATAAAAGAGAGGTAGGTTTCAAGATCGTCCACAGCTTTGCCTCGGTGAGCACCAACCGGGACTATCTGATCCTTACAAACAGGCTGAACGGGCTGGTGTCATTCGGCAATTGGATATTGGGACGGGAGGAGAAAAAATCACCCGGACGTTCCTATCTCAATATCCAGATCCTAACCTTCAAGCTGATAAACTCACTTCTTCTCCACAAGTCCAAAGGTACCTCCCCTTGCACTCAGAGTAGGACATTCTCACCATCACCAGCACCACCGTCCAGCTCATTCTCTGCTCTCAAATATTCAAAAAGGTCAAAACCACCCTCACCGAGCAGCTCCTCCAAGAGGACACCATCATATAAAGCGATACAGTCCTCGAGCTGCTAAAATTCATGCTCTTGGTGATGAGAAGAGCCTGTCCTCGGATGCAATCAGACTACTCTGCTCTAAACTAGACCAATCGATAACCAGCCCATCAAGCCGAACTCTTTAAATTGGTTGAATTTGTCACTCCCTTCTTGTTGACCTATTTCATCCAACTCAAGTAAACAGAAATAGCTCCTGAGGGAGAGCAAATACCTGACAGCTATCCTCAACTGATAGAATGCATAATGGGCCTTGTGGTCAAGATTCTCAACTGCTGTTGTGAAGCAGCCCTATCAGCTTTCAGAAGGACGGTAGTGGACTCAAAGAGTGAGCAGTTGATCCACTCCTTTGTGATGAGTTGCTGCACGATGGTCCGATACTGTAAGAGGGAAATGTAAGAATACAGCGATAGCACTCATACCAAATCTCTCCTCAATGAACTGCTCATCTTCATGGGGTATCTATGCCTAGAATAGCCTGACATTCAGAAAAGGATGAATGAATGTGGGGCATTGGAGGAAGTCTTCAACCTACCTGTACAGTACATCATGGACAGCTACCTCAGAGATGTCCACATTCCTACCTTCTGCTGCCTCATCAACGATAATAAAGCCAACCTCAGCCTCTTCCTCAAAGACAATTCTCCTCAGCCCATCATCAAGGCCCTCAAAAAGGAGTTGTCTACCCGCTTGGCCATCACAAGAAAAGGATCAACTTCCAGTTTGGTGAGCATGGCCCATATCAGTGGAGAGTACAGTTCTGTGAACTGGTAAACTGATCGAATGTCAATGGAGTTCCGTTTTCCGATGATTTACTGGGAAGGCCTGTGTTATTAGCTGGAAAAACACGTGTGAGTCCAGGCTTAGATTGTTTTTTTTTTGATAATAGATGCTCTTTATGCTAGTTGACTAATTAATATATGGGTGCAAGGTGCTGTTTTTGCGGAACAAAAGTGCCCGAACTCGACCAAGACCTCAACATAAACAACATATAAATCCTTGAGGAGGTTTAAGACATGCGGCAGCAGCACGAGAAAGACCTTAAGGGGGCAACTGTTCATCATGAGGATGGAGCCATATTTCGAGGGAAGAAAAACTAACAAAACTAGAAATAAGGATATGGATAGTACTTCATGCACGAAAAGGCATTCTTCGGGATGTATCAGAGAGGTATGCCCAACGGAATAGGCCTGGCCATAAAGGACGACAGTAACTACTATAAGGGGCACTTCAAAAACGGCATTTTCGATGGCTATGGAAAGTAGTTTGGACCTGACTACACCTTCTAGGGAGAGTTCCACCGAGGATTCCGCAAAAAGGGACTCTTCAAGAACGATAAACTCTAATACCGCGGGGAGTTCCAGAAGAACACTTTCAGTGGACAAGGGATCATCGTGTTCTAGAACGGCACCAGGTATTAAGGGGGATTCTCAGGAGGGCAAATTAATGGAAAAGGAGTCCTTGTTTTACCCAACGGGAAAATATTTAAGGGAACCATGGTCGATGGCAAATGTCACTAGGGAAAATTTTAGTGGGCCAAAGGAGGATCCGTCAGGAATTCCAAGGGCCTTACTTTAGATTAGCATGAATTCAAGGGCAGCAATAAACTGCATCAGAATAGTTAATTACCAACTTCTACTTCCAAGCTGAAGGATATAGAGAATCCAGTGTCTTCGGACAGGATGACCTTCGGTGTCCAGCCATGATTTTAACTAGTCTTTTTGACCTACTTGAATGGAAACCTTATTCCTTTGATTATGCCATTTGTGCTATGTCTAGTTACAACTATTTGTATTATTTAAATTCGATATTCTATAGTAAGATAACCGATGGGAACCCTCTTCGACCTCACCTGCCGCAGACCCATCTTTCCCTACGACCCAGAGCTCTACTGCAAGCGTCTTGGACAAAACTGCGACATCTGCCACAACAGCCTGACCCATGAAAAATGCATCTCTCTCTGCAAATGCTACGTCTTCTGCCACCAACCATGCTTCCTCTCCCAGTTCGAGCCCGCCATAAGCAACTAGGACTCAGACATCAGATGCAACGTGTGCAAGGAGTACTTGAACTTGCACTTGGAGGCTCAGTATACCTACTCGCCTCAGAAAACAACAAAAAATATAGTTAGCCTGGTTCTTGCAATAGTATTTCTGTTGCTAAGCATCATCTCAATCATCCTCACCCTCAGCTCCAGCATGGCCTCATAGATTTCCTTTATTTTGCTCTATCTTTAAGGACTTGCTCTTGGGATTGGGCTATATTTCCTAGCATTGAAGGTGAGATAGTTCCTTTACAAGAAGGCAGTGAAGGTTAGAGAAATAATATCGACGAAGTTGGAGATCCAGACCTCTGCCTTCAAGGAGTTGGATATCGACACAAACGAGGAGCTGACAAAAGACTACCTAACATTTTAGTCCAAGAAGGAAAGAGTGTGATGGCTATCTATTGATGTTTCAATAAACATATTAAATAAATAAATCATGCAGGACACCAGCTTCGAGGAACTAGAATAAACATAATTTCCAGTTTTCCCCGTCGTATTCAGGCAAGAGCCCGAGGAGGTCACCCACAGCAGAATCAACACGAAGTCAAGAGTCAATAAATCCTTCTTCAAAATGCCCGACAAATAAATATAGTAACTTGAGGCCTTATTGAACTACTCGCATAATACCACCTACCCGGAGCTGTTCAAGGAAAGTTGGGAAGATGGTCTTCACAACATAGACAACTTCTTTGCAATGTACACCCACTCCTATCTAGTTATCAACCTCTCGACAGCTAGTTTGTAGAAGAGATGAAGAAACGCAAAGAAGACCTGAAAATTGTGCGGTTGAGTTCCCACAAGATTTACATTGGAGAGTTCAAAGTCAAAGAATGCACCGGAATGTCGATCATAATATTCAAGAATGGGAATGTCTATGAGGGGATGATGGATAGAAACAAGAGATAAGGAAAGGGGTTCTATCAGCAGTCAGGCCATGGTTTTTATCGCGGAAATTTCAGTAATGACATCAAAACTGGATAAGGAGTTGAGGTAGTCTACAAAAAGTGGGCCTTCAAGGGACAGTTTATGAACGGACTTCGACATTAAAAAGGCCTCTACCTCGACCAAACTGGGCTTACTTACTATGGACAGTGGAAACTCGGCATAATGCACGGAAAAGCCACCCTGAGGACTAATCAGCTCTCCTACAATGGCATGTTTGTCAATTCTCTCAAGCATGGCCAAGGGTAGTAGAGGTTTCAGAATGGAGACAGCTATAAAGGTGAATACCAGAACAACAGGTTCGACGGCTTCGGGACTTACAAATGGAAACAAGATTAGGCTACCTACGAGGGTAGCTTTAAAAATGGGCTCAGACACGGCAAGGGTAAGTGGTCTTCAGGATAAACTAAATATTCTGGTAGCTACGCTGAAGGACTCAAGGAAGGATATGGATAGCTGTACTTTCCCAGCGGCAACTTTTATAAGGGGAACTTTGTTGAGGACAAGCGCGAAGGCTATGGAGAAATGTTTTGGACAGACGGGTCCTTCTATAAAGGAGATTGGAAAGGAGGTGTTCAGAATGGAAAAGGTCAGATCTACCTGACAGGTAGTGAGGTCATCAGTGGGCTGTTTGAAAATGGAATACTCGTCCAGGTCATCCCTTCACTCTATGAAAAGCAAATGGAAATATCTTCTATGGGAATCCAAGACCTTTTTGGATCTAACCCGAATATTCCCAGCGCCAACAAAGTTAGGACTTTCTCGGAGTCAAGAGGGATGTCTAACGCTGGAAAGAAGAAGCTGGCAAAGATTGAGGAGCATCACGACAAAAGGAGGCATTCAATAAAGGATAATCTATACTTCCAGACCCCTGATAAAAATGGCCCAAGGACCAACCACAGCCACCAAAACAGTCACCACAATCATCACAGCCATCAGAATGGAAACATACAAAGTATTCGGGTCAACAACCATAATCCTAGGCAGGGCCACACTCCTGCAAACAGGCACCTGGGAGGTCACAACCATAGTCATAGCTATTAAAAGTCAGGATAGGGGAGGGACTGCAAGTGTATGAGGCGTCTTTAGAATTTCAGAATGCGCCAGCGCCTAAAGACTAAACTAAACGAGTCCAAAGTTGAGCACACCCTGCACTAACATCACTGATCGTCATATTTTTTGTAACTCTCCTTGATACTTCTGCCTATTTCCTTGTTCAACATAGCAGGAATAATAATCATTTAAAGCCTGACTGGTAGTAGTCAGTTTTCTTGTCCTTGGGAATTAGCCTTTTCATGCGATCTATCCTTTCTAGCAGCTAGGAGTTTTATTTTTTGTATTTTTTATTTAAATTCTAGACCTCCTGCTTGTACTTTTTCTCCTTTATCGACCAAAAATTCTCATCCTCAGCATGAGTAATCTTCTTCATCAACATGTCGTTCTGCATAATCAACTACTTACCTCGACTTTCTTCAAGTAGGACGTGATGTCCTCCATCTATCTCTTCAGCTTGTTTGTCTCAGCGCTGCTGTCTGAGCTACGGGCTTGGAGAAGCTTGTGCCTGGACTCCTGTAATTATTTTGTTTGCTCCTCCACCTTTTTCTTCAATGATTCGTTCTGAATAAGGACAAAAGTACAGCTTATTATAGATCCTTGTTCTGCTTCTTGATCTTCTCAATCAATCCAGACTGATCTTCAGATGATAGCTTGGGCTTGCTCGGAGAACTTCCTTGAAGCTGAGGTGCCTGAGCCCTTTCCTTCTCATCCAGCTCAGCTTTCAGCCTTTCGATCTACTGAGCCTTGATCTTGAGGTTGTCACTGATGAGCTTCTTTTAGCTTTCCAAGTGAGAGATCTTCTTGGTACTCTCTAGGACAGCCTTTTAATATTTTTATTTTTGTTCGTCCCACTAGCTCTTGATATGCTCTGTCATTTTTTAGAAGTGAGCCACCTTGCTTCTGGCTTCTTTGAGGTCCACACTCTCGTGTTTCATGTTTTCCTTTTCTTGCTCCAACTTCTAAATAGCCTCTATAAGCTCCTTCCTTTCAAGAAGATACTGTTGCTCAAACTACAGCACTTTCTTTTCCGTTCTTCTGAGCTTCTCCTCTGTGTGATAGTATTTTTCTTCAAAATTTTCCTCGTGATTTCTTTCTGCTGTGATGTCTTCGATGTGCTTCTCGTAGTCGGCTATATCTTGTTGCAATTTGAGGATTCTCTCGTCATTTTTTTATTTGAGGGTATGAATCTTGTCGTGCAGTTCATTTATTTCCTCTTACTTGCTGTCTATGATGGCCACGTATTATTATTTGTTTGTTTCCATTTTTTCCTCGTACTCGCTGCATTTCTCCTGGAGTTCGATCATAAGGGCCTTCATGTGATTCAAATTATCCGAGTTTTAGTACTCTTCAAGCTTTTCCTGAAGTTGGCCGATGGTGGTGTCCTTATCGACGATGGCGTTAAGGGCTGCCTCTTTGATCTGGTCGAGATCACTGGATAATTTGGCATTTTGCTTCTTTAGCTATTCATTTTCTTCAAAAAGTTGTTGGTTTTCGTGCGATTTTTAATCGTCTAGCCTCATGAGTCTGATGATTTCATCCTCTTTGTCCCTCAGCTGTTCGTCCAGCTCCTTGACAGTTTATTCCTGGTTTTTATACTGCAGGGCCGATTTGTATTTTTCGACGTATTCTTCTGCCTTCTTGGTTTGGAAGTCCAGTTTGGCATTGGCCTTGATGACGGGATGCATACCTAAAGCAAAGCCTTCTTATTTTCGTGTTCCATGACCTACTTCTCCTCCTCCAAACGTTTTAGCTCTTAGTTGAGACGGTGAATTTCTTATTTGAGTTGCTGAATCGAAAGAGAATTACTTTTTCGTTTGACATAACTACTATCGAATCAATTTCAGAATTATTCAAATCAACATCAAAGAGCAGTCAGAAAAGAGAAAAAGGTAAGTCGCCTAAGTCTTACCCCTTCTTTGGTCTGTTGCTGGCAAAACATGTTGACGAGTTGGAAAATCATGGGATAGGCCTGCTGTTGAAGGAGGTGGTAGTATGCGTGGGAGGGAGATGTTTAATAGTTATAATAATCATGTTTGAGGCCTTCCCGTCGATGAAGACTCAATTCGCTGAAATGTAAAGCCACATTGAAGAAGTTCTTTGCCCCGACTATCCTAGATCCTCTCCGAGAGCAAGCCTCACCCCCTGGCCGAGCCTTTTGACCGTCTGATGCAACTATTTCTGCAGGAGGGCAGGGAGGGGAAGGAGGAGGTTTAGGAGAAATGCGTGTAGGTGATCGCTGATTACAAGTTTTAAAGAAAATAATTTTACCAGTTATTGACCAGGTCATGTGTGAAATTTTTGAAGGTATTCTTTGTATTATGAAGAAGGATTTGAAAAAAATATAGGAACTTATCACCCTCTACAGCAAGCCCACTGAACAGTCCGAGCTCAATCGCATCAAGCTCGATAAAATCCTTAAAGAGTGCTTCGGAAAAATATAGCAGTCGGCCTCAAATCTCTACGAGTTTATCGATTAAATCGATGCCTTCAAACACTGGGAGTGCCACTGCAAAAAGGACGAGTGTGTCTCCCGGCAAAGCTATGAACAGTTTGTCATCGACATTTTCGGATTTTTTGTGAGAAATAGTCAAGTAAAGTTTATGTCATGTAGCTTTTCAATGATGAGATTGTTTCGGCCAGCAAAAGAGAGAAAGTACTGCATAAAGTGTTCAGTGTTTCCTTTGAGCCCAGGAAGAAAGACGGGTGGCGACTGGGCAACTGCCCTGGAGAGCTTATTTTGTAGGTCCAAAAAGACTGTTAGAAGAGCAAATCGAAGAAACGAAAAAAAAATAAGAAGCAAAAACGGAAACGCACATAGTCGGACGAAATAGGAGATGAGTAGATAAACTAAGAATAATAGGATGAAAGAGAAAAGGATCTTTGCAGCTTCCTAGAGTCCCTGGATATTGATCCCAACGACCGATAGAAGTGCATTGTGACTGAGGAGTGCCTGAAAAGAATAGCAGTCAAGAACCACAAGTCCAAAGAATGATTTTGAATATCACATTCACACCTATCACACCATCCCACGCCTGACCTCCTCCTCCATCCGCTACAGATCCGGAGGCAGCATCGCGTACTTGGCCTCAACTGAACGCTTTATCCGAAGATACTCCTTATAGCTATCTTTGTCTCCATACTCCACTTCGAACTTTTACCACTCTTTCCACAGACCCTCACTGTCGCTACGAGGATCAGTGAACTGGCTGATATGAGCCATTATGCCTCTTGACCTCTCGATCTAACCCAGGTTTCTCTATAAGTCAGCATACTTCCTACCCAGAATCAGCGCTTGCTTCTCTGGAAGGTTGTGAAGGGCGTCTTAGAAGACAGGACGGCTCTTTGTCACTCCCAACAGCTTTGCCACCTTAGCTATGTAGATAGAGTATGCCTGGAATTTATCCTCGGTGGGAACACTTCTTACAAGGCGATCATAAATTTCAACAGCATGCGAGTAGAGACCATAGGTCTCCTCGAACTCGGCATACATGAAGTAGAAGATAAAGGCATGATCTTTGGGGCAGTCCTTGAAGAGTCTTTCGAACATGGACCTTGCTCTTTAGACCCCGGCTGGAGTTCCTCCATGGCGAGTGATAAACTTGTGGATGTATGCCAGCCAAATTTAATGCAGACTAGGCCACTTGAAGTTGGAAAGAGCGAACTAGAAGGCTCTGAATGTTTATTCGAAGTAGGTGTTTTCCCAGAGGAAATTTGTGTAATTGATCAACATCAAGGGAGTCAGGCATCTGTGCTCTCTGCATCTTTCAAAGGCCGTCTTTATTGTCTAAAAGTTCCCGAAGTTGATCTAGAGGTCGATGTAAAGCTGCCATAGAGTTGTATGGCTCTTGAGAACCTCGTCTAAATGCTTAGTCTTTGGATCGGAGTCATGCTTCTTCCTAAATAAAACCTGCTTCACTACTCTCAAGGAATCCTCATAAAATCGCTCCTCGACCAGCATCTAGACCCACCTTCTCCAGACAGACAGTGCGTCGTCCAGCATTCTGAAAGGTACTTGTGATGCTTGGTGAAGAATCTCATTGCATTTTCGAATGTTTCCTTCTTTTTGAATCAGTATCGAGTATACAACATAGATATCGGACAGTTTACCCTCAACTGCTTCAGGGTCGATGGTGTTGATAGCTCTCTGAATAACCTCATAGCAAAGATCGATATTGGATGCCTTCTGGTGGAGGTCGATCAGGCTGATCCAATTGTGGACGTTGTTGGGACTTTTTTTAATAGAAATATTGAGAAGAAGATATGGCTGTCGATGGATGAGCTTTTACAGCTTATCCATCCTTCTCTTGATCTCGTATTCAACATTGTCTTCCTCTACCACCTCGAACTGGGTCTTGATGTCCTCACTTGCCAAAGCAGTTATCATTTCTTCCTAAAATTTGACATAGGCACTGAAAATTACTCCAAAGTCTTTGGCATTTTCAATACTTTCAATGGCTTCCTCCAGCACTTCCCTAGCCCTATCGAACTCACCTAATCTGACAAAGTAGTCACTGAGTTTGACCCATATTTTTCCACCTTCATCAGGGTACAGCTGAAGGGCATCTCTGATGAACTTGTGACCATCCACACATTTGATTTAATCTGGGTGTTCTGTAATTAAATTTATTAGGTCAAAGTAGAAGTCCTTTTTATCCTTGCCGGCCTTGCTTGAATACCCTTCGTCGCTCAGGATAGCGACAATCACCTCTGCTCCCCTGTCATAGAGGTTCTTTTAAAGTAGATAGTCGGCGTAGGTCTCCTTGAAGTCAGGGTTGATTTTTAAATATCGAGGAATGATTCTGAGGGCTGTCGATTGATTGTCCAATTTCATGGACCATAGGACGAACCTCTTCCAAATCTTTTCGTGCTGAGTCAGTGGCAAGTTGCGGAAAGACCAGTTATAGACTTCTCTTGCCTTTGATACCATCTGCTGCTTCTCCAATGTTTATGCGTACATCAGCCATATCCGAGGCATCTTTGGTAGACGAGTTAGAGCTTCATCGAACTTTACATTCAGCTATCTCCACTACTTGGACTGCAGAGATCTTTATGAACAGAAATCGATGAACTCAGATAGATACATGTGCCATATCTTGTAGGAGTATGGTAAGCATCCAAGTGCCCTTTTGAATAATTACTTCCTTTCAGCCCAGGGTAGCATTCTTTGTGCTTGGAGGGTGTTGGACCAGGCGAGGATGGAGTACTTGGAGGAGTCATCGCCTTTGATCTGGTCAGGGGCCAGTGCTCTGTTGAGTCTGACTGTTCCGAAGTAGGCAATTTTATCCTTGGGCTTATCGTCTTAGAAATCGTCGGAGTTGGACGTGTCTGATCTTTTTTATCTTCGTCGAGGCATCTCTTATAATTATAGACAATCCGAAGAGCAATGGAATTATGTCAAATGAAGCACAGCTAGCCGTAGTTGAACATTAGCCAACTAAGTTAATGAGCTATATACTAACTCCTAATCCTCATATTCAGCACCATTACTAATTGCATATTATTTTACTTTTTCTCTTTTTGTTATCAACATAACATACATCATCCCCACCAAGAAGGGTATATCACTCTCTGCATACTGCTTGATCTATTCGATCTGCCAGATGCCAGTCCCCCCTTTGGCCGAGAAGATTACTGGGCATGTCTCACCTCATGCTTCTGCTCAGCCTTCGGAGGCTAGTAGCTCCCCATCGAAGGTTTTGGAGGAAGCTTGTAGTTAAGATTGGGGACTCCGTTTGGCTTTGGAGGTAGCTTGGGAGTTGAATTGTTTTATTCAACTTTTCTTATATTTTTGCTGGAGCCATTTCTGCTGCTCTGAATTCCTTGGTCGTTCTTGCTGGCAACAGCTATTTTAGGGTGGGGAGATTCGTCTGCATAAAGAAGCAATTACACAAATTTTGAGGAGGTCTGATTCCACAGGCAGAAAGGACTCTTTCCCTATTCTTTAGGAGTTCTCCTTTTTGTTCCTTTAGTAACTTCAACTGCCTTTATCGTTATTTCTCTTCCAACAATCTTCTTTTCTCTATGAATTATTTAAGCTTCCTGTCGTTGTCGTCAAGGGAGGCCTTTATCTAATGCTTAATGTTGGGCTCTTTCCTGGCGTGTTTGCAGCTTTGAACCCCTCCTTTCAAATCTTATATTTTCATTCTTTCCCTATCCAGAGAGTCCTCCTAGTAGTTGGCTTTGGGCAGTATATGTTTCAACCCTTTGAGATCTTTCGGATTGAACTTGATAGTTTTGAGAAGTTCGTCGAAATCATCTTCAGTCCCATTGTTCTACTGCTAGTATTACCCGTTATATCTCTTGCGAACAATATTGCTGCTCAGAAGGTCATCAGTATCTGGACGTTTGCTGGGGTCAACCTTTAGGAGAGAACCGATAACGTTGGCTAGCTCTCCAGAGTATGTCATAGGTATTCTTTCAAACATGCCCGAGCACACTTTCTTGTATAAGGTCTGCAGGTCGGAGGCTACGAATGGAGGCCTCAATGCTGCCATTTCATAGAGGACGCAGCCCAGAGACCACATGTCGCTTTTCAAATTGTAAGGTTTGTCTTTCCACACCTCCGGACTGGCATAGTAAGGGGTGCCTGTTTGAGTGAAAGCCATGTCCTTCTTGAGGACCTTCGACACATTCAGGTCACCTAGTTTGTACACATTATCTACAGTAATGAACACATTGGCACACTTGAGGTCCCTATGAAGAATTTTTCTTTAGTGCAGAGACTTGAGGCCTTTGGACATGTGAACAAGAGCCTTCCATATTTACTATTCCTTGTATCTCGTCCTTGCCTTCTGATGCTTCTGGTTCTGCTTCAGAATGTCTCCTCCGGCTGCAAACTCCATCACCACGCATAAAGCAGATGATTGCTCATCATAGAAGGCCTCCTTGTAGCCGATGATGTACTATTCGTTGTAGGATGCCAAAATACGAATTTAATTGAGAGCATTTTCGCGTTCCTTCTCTTTCATGGCCCCAATTTTGACCTTGCTAGAAGCATTGATACCTTCTTCAGAGCGTACTACTTGCCGTCTGCCTTGCGCTTTACTTTGAAAACCTGCCCGAAGGCCCCTTCTCCCAGCTTAGCCTGAACGTCAAAATCTCTGAGATTAGAAGTTTTCCCCTACATAAAAATAAAACTTGATTAATTCTAAACTTTATTGAATCATCATATGCAACACTCTTTCCCCTCAATCAGAGGTGAAGGAAAAATTGGGATTCGAACGATCTGAATACCCCTCCAGTATATTTTTCTGAAGCTGGAGGATGGTTTATTTATACAGTTTGTTTTTTTAGCGGAGGCGGGTGAACTATGGGTGGTTGAGGGTCATTTATCCAATCTTCTCGTATGCTTCAATCTTATTTCTCAGCTATAGTTGAGTCTGATTATTCTGAAAAATCAATTTTTGGCAAAACTAAAGTTAACTTCTTAAATTATATACTTCTGAGCCTGCATTTTTCTCCTCTTTTGGGAACTCTGCCTGATTGAAGGACATTCGTAGCTATGGCAAATAGGTGTTTGATACAGTTTGCTGCCTCCCTTGGATTATCTCCTCATAAAGGGCAGAGGCTTTCTCTTATGCCAGTTTAAGCTGCTATTCAAGATACTGGCTCCTTTCTTGTTCGATCTCTAGCTCTTGCTGAAGATGCTTAACCTTCTACCTTAACTATAGGTCCTGATTCTCTAATTCTGGTTCTTCTCTTTCCATTATGTTTGTGGATACTGGTTTCTCCCTTTAAAGATGGGTTTGTGTTCGTGTATCCTTTCCCAAAAAGACTGTATTAGGGACTGGAAGAACTGTAGACACTTCATTCAAGGACTCCTCCCTCGAGCCTGACTGAACAACATATGGATTATGAGATACTTTCTCCTTAACAGCTAGATTTTCGCTGCTTCTTCTCTTGAGCATAAAAGCAAGAGCGAGTATTGCGAATAGACCGAAGGCATTCGCAGCCAAAGAAGCATAAAGAATTGTATTCGTGTTTTCCATTTTTGCCTTTGCCTTCATTGTAGTTATATATATATAGATATCTCTAGTCGCTTGCCCGTTGCCAATTTTAATAGTCAATATCATGTAACCAACCGAAAGCATCATCAAACAGGAGGAAGGCGAGAAATTTTAACCCAACATCACAGCTAGCATTCGCTTCCAGCAGGGCATCCTCCACTACCCTGGAAAGCACACATTCAGGCTCATCAGAAGGCCCAATAATCAGCAAGAAAGTGAGCTGTTAGTCGCATTGATGCATGTCTTGAAAGAAGGACTGCCTGACATGAACCTCAGCTTCCTCTATAAGTCGGTCTTCGATGCCAGAAACTAAAAGATTGTCCACATCCAGAATCAAAAATTTGTTGGAGGGATGTGCATCAACTGCTAGCCCAAAAAATAAGTCAAAATTCAGTACATGAGTGTGGCTTCCTCTCACAGAAAGAAAGGTTTTGGGTCTCTGCTTATCAATGTTCTCAAAAGTACTGAGTCAAATATTTAGGATTGCTGCAGACTCGTAAAATTGCCTTGTTAGTGGTAGACTCCGACCTCAACTCAGAAGGATTCTACCAGAAACTTGGCTTTAGCACAACGGAATTCATCAAGAACTAAATCTGGCACAATAAAAGTGATGTTTTTGTGAACGTGGTGAAACTTCAATGCCTTGTTCACCCCCACATTGACTACTTTTCCCTGAAGTAAATGCTGCAGAAGAGGAAGGAAAGGCTGGCTGAATAGCTAAAAATCTACTATGTAGATAAAAACTCCTACAAGAACGACCTCTGTGCTCAAAAGGAAGGGCAGTTAAATGAACAGACAAAGGATATCTAATATTTCGAAGTAAGCCCATCCTACCTGAATGGTCTCTTTCAAAACGGCTGGAACTGGACAGAGTACTATAAGTACACCAACACTGAAAGAACAAAAGCTTTCAGAAGAGCTGCGGCCCTCGACGATCTCATCCAAATGGCATAGCACTAGCTGCAACATGCTCAATTTTCAAACAAAAGAAAAGACTTGAAAATGATTTCCTACCGATAACCCATTGACCTTGATACCATTCTGCTGAAAACAAAAAGAGGCGAATTCTAAAGCATGTGTGAGGTCTGGGAAGCTCTCGAGGAGTTTTTCGTATGTGCCAAGTATCTATACAGCAAAAATGAAAGACTGATGGCCAATTTGCTCAAGCTGGAGGGAAAAGCCAGAGAGATGAGGGCTAGAAACTAATGATCCCATAAGATTCAACTGTGGATCGCATGTTTAATTTTGAGCAGCAACATATAGATTATGCAGGGTGGCCTGGAGGTATTCATATTGATGACCGCTTTTTTTAGTATTATTATTTGAATGAGCTAATCTCGCTACAACCCAAGAGACACCCCTAGAAGGACCCCCATGCAATCACGGTCCTACCTCAGCATGCCTCATGGTATCCACCAGTCTCCCCACAATCACTCGGGAACTCCTCAGCACATCCAATAGACCAACTCTTTGGCCAGCGACGAGGTGGGAGTGATATACGGGACTAACATAAACAGCAAAAACGTCATCAACGCACTCTAGAACTTCATCCTGAACTTTGAGGAGATCAAGACCTCGGAGAACCAGGAGCCAATTCGGGAGAAGATTTACAGGAGTCAGCTGAACGAGCTGGAGATGCTAGAAAAGACAATTTTTGAGGTCCAAGGAACCCACTTGAAGGAGCATGACAGAGAGCTGTACTATCAGTTCATCTACTTTCCCGCCTAAATGATCAGCTGCTTTGACTTCGTCCTAAAAAGCCTTTACGAAAAGTTCTTCGTCTAGAACAGCCACAGTGAAACCTAGAAAGCTGACAGAGAGGCTAGGAGAGACAGGCTGATGATGGGAATCAAGTATCTTGACGAGTTAACTGAAGTAAAAAATTTGGGCCCAAGGAACATTAACAAGTTGATCTGTTTCAGGGGAATCGTCATCAGAGCGTCAGAGGTCTACCCCTAGATGAAGAGGGCCCTCTTCAAGTGCCTACACTGCAGAGAATAAACAACGGTTGCCCTGGAAAATGCCAAAATTCAGCAGCCAACAGACTGCCGCAACTGCAAGCACAAAGACTGCCTCGAGCTCATCCATAACCTATGTCAGTTCACAGACAAGCAGTACATAAAATTCCAAGAATTGCCAGAGTACGTGCCAGAGGGGTAGACTCCTCACTCTTTGACTATCATATGTTACGATAACAATGTCGACGGTATCAGGCCTGGCGATCGGGTGGAGGTGGTGGGCATATACAGGGCTCAGTCGATGAAGGTGCAGAGAATAAAGACCAACTTAAAGTCAGTGTTCAACACCTACATCGACATAATTTCCTTCCGCATACTGTAGGAGAATAGATTCAAATCCGAGAACGGCAGGGTGCAGTTCAACGACGACGAAAAAAATTAATTTTAGAGAATGTCCAGAAGATAGACCATCTTAAGCGATCTTGTCAACAGTTTCGCTCCATCTATCTATGGTCACTAAAACATCAAAAAAGGTATCCTCGCTCAGCTGTTCGGAGGAACCAAAAAATAATTTGGATAAATGGGAAGAGGAAGGTTTAGATCTGATATCAACATCTGCCTAGTTGGAGACCCCTCAACTGCTAAAAGTCAACTACTCCAACAGGTCTACAAAATAGCCCCGAGAGGTATTTATACAAGCGGAAGAGGTTCCAGCGCAGTTGGCCTTACCGCCAACATCAGGAAAGACCCGGAGACAAGATAGTTCATTTTGGAGAGTGGAGCCCTCGTGCTAAGTGATTTGGGTATTTGCTGCATCGATGAGTTTGACAAGATGGACCAGAACAGTCGGACCATCCTTCTTGAAGCGATGGAGCAGCAGACTATCTCGATAGCCAAGGCAGGCATTGTTTGCCAGCTCAACTCCAGGACATCCATCTTAGCAGCAGCCAACCCAGTTCACTCCAAGTATGACTCCAAGAAGTCAGTGGTGGAAAACATCAACCTCCCACCCACTCTTCTTTCCCGTTTCGACCTCATCTATATCATGCTCGACATGCCCAGCCAAGCCTAAGACAAAAAACTCGCTTCTCACATTCTCAGCCTCTACTCTAACAAGTAGACCCACCAGATCAAGTACATGTATTTTTATACAGTGTCGGAGTATACAGGAAAGAAATTCTGGCAAAGTATATCAGCTATGCCAGATAATACGTCTACCCTTGGATCTCAGAAGAGTCTGGTCAGAGGCTCATCCAGGCGTACTCAGAAATGCGGCAGCTGGGCAACAACAAAAAAATGATCACAGCCACTCCCAGACAGCTAGAGTCCCTCATCAGGTTAAGTGAGGCATTTGCTAAGATGAGGCTCTCAAACTAGGTCATTGTTGCTGACGTTGAGGAGGCCATCAATCTGATTAAGGTGGCAACGCAGCAAGCAGCAACAGACCCCAACACAGGTCTGATCGACATGGACATCCTCACGACTGGCAGAACGACCGCCACCAAGCTAAGGATTACCAAGATAGCCGAGCAAGCAAAATAGCTGATGAAGGCGAACCTTTCGAAGTACTCCAAGTCAACCAACGTTTAGAATTTCCTGGTAGAGTACTCCAAGAACTACATCGACAACGAGAAGGTGACGGTGCAGGAAATGATGGAGGCCCTGAGACTGCTGCAGACCGAGGACGTGCTAGTGCTTTATGGGCAAAACAAGAATAACCAGATGTTCAAACTGCAGAAATAACTGGGAAATGCCTGATCTGTATGTTGTTTGTATTAGACTCTTGAGGATGGGAGGATGAAAGGATATGATAATATAGTATAGTATCAAATAAACACTGCAGGTTACCCTGTATATATAGTACTATGAACCCTCTTGAGGTGCATTAGGCAAAAAAGGGGCGATCCGGGAATTGAACCCGGGACCTCCTGCACCCTAAGCAGGAATCATACCACTAGACCAATCGCCCTTATCAACTGTCTCTCTCCTCCTCCCCATTTACAGCCTACCGCCATACTCCACATTCATATACATCAATATCAAAGCAGACCCCCCTTGCTTGGCTTCACAGCAGACTGGGCCTCCAACTGCTTCTGGTATTCCTATTCGCTCATCACATTGCTGCTGTCCCGGCTTACTTCTCTCGCTCCCTTTCTCTTGTAGAAGGTCATGAATTTGATGCCATGGTAGGAGAAGACGAAAAGAGGGAGGGCTGTGAGGGTGAATCTGATGCCTCTGAAGCTGGGCCTGTTTCTGAGGAACTTGACACTGGGTGCGAGAGTATAGCTGAGATAGCCCATAACCCCTCCGCAGCCAATCCAGAAGAACATCATTTCGTAGGCCTTTCGGACATAGGTCATGTACTCGTTCTTTCCCTTTTCGTTGAGCCTGATGTACTCGCTGCTGCTTGGAGGCTTGGGGTTGTGCAGCTCATCGTTTTTGCGCTGTACGTACTTTTGATATGAAGTCAGCTCCTTTTTCTCCTCCGACATAATTATAATATAATCAATCTCATCTGCTCCTAATACTCATAATCGACTGCATAATCAGAAATAAATAAATGGGATAGGATACAAATCAGAAGTTCTTCTTGTTTATGAGCATATCGTAAATGATACCGAAGTCCTTCCTGCCTAGACCAGCTTTGGAAAGGCGCTCGTAAAGGTCTCTTGAGTTCTCGCCAAACTCGGTCTTACAGCTAACTTCCCTGGCAGCTTCAACAGCCAATCTCAGATCCTTGAGCATCAGGTCACAGGCAAATCCTCCATCGTAGTTTCTTCCTGAAGGAACACCCTCCATGACTCCAGGGACAGGGTTGTAGGTATCGAGGGACCAGCATCTGCTAGAAGAGACCTTCATTATATTGGTCAGAATCTTTTCGTCCATACCCAATGACTTTCCGAGGGCAAGAGCCTCAGCAGTTGCAATCATTTCGATGGCTAAGGCCATGTTGTTGCATACTTTTGCGATCTGTCCAGCTCCTGCCTTGTCGCAGTTGAAGACGTTCTTTCCCATGCAGTGAAGGATGGGTTTGACCCTCTCAAATAACTCGATGTTTTAGGCTCCCACCATGAAGGTCAGAGTACCAGCAGCTGCTCCTGTGACTCCTCCTGATACTGGGGCATCAATGTAGGTCATGTTGTGCTTCTTTCCTGATTCATTAAGGGCCATGGCAACAGTGGGGGCGATGGTGCTGCTGTCTATGATGAGAGAGTCTGGACTAGCATTTCTGAAAAGGCCTATGTTGTAATGTATGTACCTGCTTCTCCCTCGCAAACCGATTGCGAGTGTTAGGAGTTTGGCAGCATGGTCACGAATATGTTGGCATCTTTAGCCAAAGTTTTTACTTCTGAACGGAAGGTGATGTTGTGCTTTTTGGCTTCCTCAGCTTTGGAGGCATCGACATCGAAGCCATAGACTTGGTGGCCGTGCTTAGCGAGATTGGTGGCCATAGGGAAGCCCATATTTCCCATGCCGATGAACCCAATTTTAGCGAAGGAGAAGATATTTCTGGTAGCTAGCCTCATATTAACTGCAGTGAATTATTGATGTTAGACAGAATGATGATAAGATATAAAAATAAGATAGATTTCAACAATATCATGATAGTCTCGTTTTCTCTCTCCTCGCGCTGCATCGCCTGGAGAAAGGTAGAGACTATGAGAGAATCCACTGAGAGTCAGCTCTTTGGCACTTAATGCCATCGAAGTGTTCCACATAGTGAACAGCATACCAACCATCTCCTGCTAAATATATAGCGTCGTATATCACATCCATCCCTATACCCATCCATATCAGCATCAACCTTTATTCACAATGATGCCTGTGCATTCCCCATCGCCATAATAATTCAGCTGTCCCCAAATCATGCGCTCTTTTTCTCGGGAGTAAGCTTGGAAGCTACATTTTGAAGAGTGAGATCTCCTCCTTCGAAGGTCTTCTTTAGTTTGTAGTAGGGGGGCCCCCAGTTTTTGAATTTCAGGATATTCTCAACTGCGTGCTTGCCGTGAAGACTGGCTCTCACCTTGGAGCTGAAGCCGTCAGTTGAAAAGCTGATCTCCTCACCTCCGTACTTGTGTTCGACATTGGCGATAGATCCTGGCCCTGTGTATAGGGAGGCCTTTGCGTAGCCATCATACTTGGCGTTAAGAGACAATCCGTTAAGTTTTCTTTCTACGTTGTGCCTGACGACAGCAACTTGGGAAAGGCCACCGTAGAAGGTCCTGGTGGTGGGGACATTGAGAACGTCACCTAGTCCAAAAATGTTGCTGTACTATTTGTGTTGCAGAGTCTGAGGGTCGACATTCAGGTATCCAGTGGAGTCAGCCAAGCCGGAGTCAGCGATGAGGGGATTTGCAGTAGTGGGGAGCATGGAGTAAAAGTTGCCGTAGTACCTTTCAACAAGCTCTCCTTCTCTGTTTCTGAATACAGCCACGCTGTCAGTCTGCATCACTCATAAAGTACCTTTCTGACCTCGACGAGGGTGAGATCTGTTTCGATGTTGATGTTGTTCTCATAACAGGCGTTCTTGAGGTAGTCGTCGACTTTCTTGAAGTGTGAGCAGAAGGTTTTGTTAGGGTTGATGACGGTGAAGGAAGAGGTCTCCCAGGAAAGCTTGCCGGCGTTGGCCTGCTGGTCCCACATGGCTTTGGAGATGAGGAAGTTATAGTTTTCCAACTCTCCATAGAAGTTTCCGGGAGGAATGTAGAAGAAAGCGGGTCCTCCATTGAAGTTGTAGTGAACTCTGTAGCCTTTGGCAGTGCTGGCCTTCCAGCTAGAGTGGTCCTGGTTGGTGTAGAAAGGATTGTCAACGTCAGCCCAGGCCTCATCAAATCCCTTGATTGACTGAGCGTTCTGCTTCTGGCCAGCAGCAATGACCAGATTCTCATATTTTATGATTCTGCCGTTGCGGAGGGTCACTTCGTTAGCCTCAGGGTTGATTTTTTCTACTCCGACGTAGTCTGACTGTCCGATGTTCTTGTTGACGAGTTGACGGGTTGGTGCCTCGAAATTGAACTTTGAGACGCTGACTAGGATGTTGCTTACTTGCCGAGCTCGTAGTGTGTGCGATCAGGAGCGTAGGAGGTGATGGGATTGTCGTAGGAAACAAATAGTTTATATTTTTATCCGACGACAGCGTCGAGATGGGAAGCGAGGACGTTGCCGAGGTTACCCCCGATGACAACGACGTCGTACTTTTCGAGGTCGGAAGGGGTGGGTTTTCTCTTTTTACCGAAGCCCAGGTTGTAGGTATTTCTGGCGAAGAGGGACTTTCCTGCAAGATTGCGGATAGAGAACATAAAATCAATTAATAATCATCACCATCTACATTTACATTTAATAAAGTAACACCCCAAGGTCACAATAACTACCTCATCTTTTCACCTCCTTCGCATTTCCCAAAAAGATTCTGCCATTCAATAAATCCTGTATGATAGTACGAAGGAAGGAAAACATCAGCTGTGTCCGACGTAGCTCTTGAAGGAAGGAGGGCTCCGAACATTTGTCCCCTTCATCCTCAGAACCACTCTGTCCTTCTTCACCTCCAAGTACTTGAATATCTGGCACGGATTGCCCCTCAGCTCCCCTAAGTGTAACCTCATGTAGTCACCATATGCCATCTCCACCATCACCTTTGTATAGTGGTTCTTGGCAAATAAGTGATAATGAGTTTTGCTGAGTTTAATCTTGACTTTGAACTCCACTTGATCGATGTAGTCGATCCCGTAGAAGAGGGTCTTTTCCTCCTCTAGAGCAGGCTTACCTTTGGCCTATGTAGACCTGTGCACCTTTGAAGTTGCCTTTATTTCCTTTATATGGTTTAGGACGTCGTTGTAGTTGCGAGTGTACTTGTAACGAGGCTCAGGCTCAGAAATCTCAGTTATGACTCTCTCCTTGTACTTGCTGGGCTTCCTCTTCCGACGATTACTATGGCTGACCAACGAGTCCTTCAGAGTTTCTTTTATTTCTTGAAGCTGGTGGTTCAACTTGTTGTAAAGCCTCAAGTTGCTGACCGTCTCTCCTCTTTTCTTGGTCTCGGCTATCGACGATTTAGATCGCTTGGAGTCAGAGTTGACCCGATTGAACTTTGATAAGGTCTGCTTGGTATAAGTATCTTCTGGTTGGTTGTGCCTGAGGGAGTCGATGTAGTGAATCTTTTTTGAGTTGAGGTATTTGAGCTTTTAGAGACTACTCATCCTAATAAAACTATTATACTGGCATATCCATTACCTGTCACTCTGAACAGCATACTCCAGCCACCTACCAGACTAGTGTGCTAAATCAGGCTCTCTTCCAGTATTGAGTTGACTGCAGCTATTTCTATAATTTATAATACTCTCCTCATGCGCAAGCGAAATCAACGGCTGCGTACTCGTCCTTTCATTCAGATGACTACCAGACCATGGGAAAAAGAATACTCTGTGGTCGATTCGCATAAAGACTGAAGAACAACTTCGCAGTAGGAGACGAAGATAACAACCTGATTCTGTACAACCTAGTCAGTCCCAAACCAATAGCTGTCCTCAACCCAGCCATCAACAATAACGTATCTGCACTCACAGCTCTCACCTTCACCAGATCTGACGAGCAGGTGATTGTGGGTTCCAGCAGAGGATCTATCAATGTATGGGACCTCAATACTCTCAAAAGTATAATCTTCACCATTTAGTAAATTTTTGCCTGAAGGGACACACGGTCGAGGTATGTTCGATGTTTGCCGACAAGAAGTACGACCATCTCATAATAACTGGCTCTTCTGACACAAACGCCAAGGTCTGGGATCTTAGGAGCAAAAACTGCCAGCATAACATTAAGAACCACAACAAGAAGATCACTGCTCTCACCATTGGCTAAGAATCGAGAGTGTTAGCGACTGGAGGGGAGGATGGAATCGTTCAGACCTTTGACCTAAAAATGATGAAGCCAATATTCCAATACGACATCGAGAGCCCTGTGCTAAGCCTCGACATGAACAATAGTGACTGGTTAGCCATCGGAAACATGGACCGAATGGCCAGAGTCTATCAGGTTCATCATCCCTTCAGTTTGCTCGGGAGCACCAAAAGCTAAACCATGCCCATCAGTTCGGTTGTCTTCCATCAAGAATAACACCTCTTCACCGCAGGGACTGACAATCTGAAGGTGTGGGACCTAAGTAGTGATTTCATGCTTACCGACAACATTGAGACCAGCTCTAAGGGCATCCTTCATATGGTTGTCGACGAGAAGATCCAGCAAATAGCCTTCTCAGGAGGAGGACTAACCTATCATCAATGCTTCTTGTCAGACGTAAACTTCAAAGGTCCCTATGTTTTTGCCAACCATTCCATCTCCCATGAAAAGTTCGAGAAGGTCGACTAGGCCATCGTCAGGAACAACAAGATCAGAAGAGGCAACACAATCAACAACCCTATGCTGCACATCACCAATGAAAAGACAAAGAACATGCTTGCCAAGAGGAATGACTCGATCGCTAAGCAATTATCAGGAGTCAGCGACAACAGCGATGCCCTAAGCAACATCAAAAGAGCATCGGAGGAGTTCAGCAACCGAAAGACAGAAGGGGCAGAGCTGAAGGAAATGATGGGAGACGAGCATTTAAAGTATTTGAAGGTAATGTCGCAGAGAGCTAAGGCCATCCAGAAAATGCTAGATCTGTGGATGAAAGGAAACGTAAAGGTTCTTATGCAACAGCTTAAAACGTATGGCTATCTTTAACCCAGGACCGACTTGTATGTGGCTTCCGATGTACTGGCTCAGATCCTTCAGCCCTCGAAGATCACCATCAGCCTCTAGTTTGCCATCACCATTGCTGACCGGGCCAAGGAGATGATCCAGTCCAAGCATATGACCATCATCAAGGCAGGCATCGAGTACATGCTTCAAGTGGTCTCTCTCTTTAAAGATGTACCATCTGCAATATATTAAGGATATGATCAGACTCAAGGTCTTCGGAGCTGACAAGGGCGTCGACCTAGCCAGATAGGAAAGGCTGAGGAGGTTCGACTTATTAATCGAGCTGTATGTGGAGATTTACCAGAGCCATAGGCTAAAGAGGCTGATTGAGAAGAAGGACGAGACCAGTAAGTTGGCTGAAAAATTGCATGGCTAATTCACCCAGATATTCAAAAAAGTCTACGGCAGTGACTATTAGCTATGATTAATATAATTTTGACTCGCATATCAAGGCCCCTTCTCATACTAAATGCCCCCAACTTAGAAGTCAAAATCCTCCTCCTGTCTAAAATTCGTTAGTCTCGGCTATTCAAATTGTAGAGGCTCCCATCCCTCCTCCGGCTGTTCGAGCTCAATGAACGATGGAGGTTACCACTCCTTGTCGGCTGTCGACTGCCACTCTTCCTTGATGGGATGCACATTGTGAGGGGATAGGCCGTAGGGGCAATTCAGAGTGCCAGCATCGAGTATTTTCTTATAGTCGTACTCTTCTTGAGGCACATAGGGCTCGTTGGCATGCTATTCGGGGTGAGGAGACTCGTATTGTCCTCCGTTTTTGTAGAAGGAGGGCTGTGAGAGGTTTTTTAGGTTGCTGAACTTCTTATTAGTTGAGTGAAACATTATATTATACTCAAAGAACCGCTTTATTGTGCTGCTCTCTTTACATAAGTTGATACATTAAAACACAGTAAAATCATAGTGGAACGTCTCCATCTAGGTACTTCTCCTCACTGAGCTCAGGGGTGAACTCCTTAACCGGATCATCTGTGATGCCCTTTTTGTCATAGCCAGATTCGTCCTCAGAGTCACTATTGCCTGGATCGTAGTTCTAAAATTCGTCAAAGTCGTTGTAATTGTTTCCACTGAGGAAGTACCGGAAGTTGTTGAGACAGTCCTTTTTGCTAAAAAATATGATAGGTTTTTTTTAATATTGTTTCTCCAGTCCACCTATCAACTTCCTCCTCACACCCTTTTCCTCCTACAGCAGACACTCATGAATCTCCTGCCATTCCTAACTCTGCTTGTACCTGCTTAGATCCTAGCTGTCCTCACACTCAAACTTCTCAATGGCCAGGCAGATCGAGGTGATGTGGCCAATGAAACAAGCCCTATGCTTATTTTTTTTCTTTTAGTATCGGGTTTCGTAGTCAGCCTTCACTGTTTCATGGATGAAAGACAACAATCTTTCTTTTTGGAAAAACTTTATACCAGCAGCTGTACTTTATTGATTGTGGCGATGTCGTTAGTTTCGGAGTTGAGCAGGGGAATTACCAATTTTGTGAGAGCGTTGTGAAAGATAGAGCTGTTGGGATATATTTGAAATAGCTTAAATAGATGGTCGTACAACAAACTATCGACAAGAGTCCTTCTCGAAAAGTATATGTTTTCGACTGTCAAGATGCCCATCAGCTCCATGAACTCTACCTTCATGCTGAGTGGGTGATCTGGCTTATAGGAAGGAAGGTCAGCTGTGTCAACCATCAGCAGATCTTCAAACACAAAATTAAGTCCTAAGTTGATGAGAGGATCGAAAATGTCCTCACAGCTGTCGACCATCTCGTGGATTAAGGCCAGTTAGTCCTCAGATAGCTTACTGCTTCCCTTCAGAGACCTAAGCAACACAAAGATATCTAGAATGTTGCTTAGTATTTTCAGAAAGCCCCTGAGAATCACATTCTCATCCTCTTTTTTTTCAGCCACAAACTCAGCAAACAGATCGGTGAGGTCAGAAACATGCCCACTGTTGACAATATTCCTCAGTATTTCCAGCTCCTTCAATACCCTAGCATCTCCTTCCTTGCTCTCCTAGACCCTTTCCTTTACCTTGTTTGCTACCTTCTCAGCTACTAAGGCATACAGCTTCAGAAGATGTCCCCGAGTGTCAATGCTCATGTTACATTTTTTCCAGTCCTCCATCGATAACAGGCAGTGTCCTTTCAATAGATCCACCATAAGGCTATTTCCCCCGCTGCTGATGCTTTTGATTGCTAGGTTTAAGACAAACTCCTCGACAGAGTTGGAGTCGACATGCCTGAACACTTTTTCAAGAATGCTGACTCTGTTGTACTTTTGAAGGATGGCCATAAGCTAAGGGAATGCACTAGCTACTAGACTGTCCAGTACTTTGCAGACATAGCCGTCCAAAATATGGATAACCTCTTTGTTATCGAAGTATCCCAGAAGTTTGAAGATGAGAGGCTAGTAGGGCTTCTTGACCTTCCTCTTCGCTATTTCCTTTACAATGATCGTTTTCTTTATCTTGGCATCCGGAAAGTCATCCTCGCTGATGTCTTTCCCTTCAGCCAAAAAGTCATCTAAAGTTTTGTCTTAACTGCTTCTTAAAATAAAGTTCTCCTTGTCTGACTCTTGGAAGTGCTTGAGTTCTGCTACTTCTTTTGAACTTCTCGATTTAACGGAGCTTCCTGATCTGATTGAACTGAAGGACCTGTCTGAAGATTCAGAATCCAGTTATTTCTATGTAGGAGGATATGCTACTTCGACTTCAATCTACTCCTCGACCTCCTGCTCACTAAAAACGACCTCAGTCAGGAGGTACTTGTGAGTCAGCTAGCTGTTGACCTGCAGGATTTCAGCAGCCACAAAGGGGAACCTTTATATATTCTTGCTTACCTATAACTTCTGTTCTTGTCCTCTGCTTTCTCATGGTCGATGACTGTGATGTAGTTGATCAGCTGCTAGTATCGTTCGTAGTTCATGCTGCTTTAGCTGGAAAATTACTAGTTCTGAAGAGGTTCATTTTCGCTGCGTTTAAACTCACTAACAAAAGCATCCTCCATGAGCAGCTGTTCCAGAGGAGAATCGCTGTTGATAAGCTCTAGGACTTTGGGATTTCCTTTGAAGAGATTGAAGGGATTGAAGGCCATCTGCCGTCCAGCGATATTTAATTATTGATAGAACAATCTTTTCAAACAAAACAGTCAATAAGATAAATCATGCCGAGAACATCATTCGCACAATCACAGGCCCTTCTTCAGCCGCTCGCATATCTGGTCGAAGTTAGGATCGTTTATCTGATCCTTTCCGAAAAGGGCTGGGTTTGCCTCCATCTAGGGGTAGTAGTCAATATCGTTTATGCTGTTTATGCTTTGACGAACACCACCCTCCTTGTGCTTAGATGCCACATCGCCAGGAACGTAAAAATCTGGGCCTAAATTGGCTGGAGTATATGTTCCTGGAGGAGTGCTGCCTGGATTACCCTGTCCACCTCCAACAAACTGGTTTCCTCCAGGGCCAAAGTTGTTGTTAGGAGGAGTGCTTCCACCTCCGAAACCCCCCTGATCTCCGTACCCTCTTTGTCCACCTGGACCTCCGTATCCGCCTTGGCCCATTCCTCCTGGCCCTCCGAAGCCCCCTTGCCCTTGGTTGAATCTTTTACTGAGGTCTTATCCGAGCATTCTTTCGAGGTCAGTGAATCCGCTTCCTTTCGTGGAGGGGTTATTTGGGCCTCCTGGGCCTTTAGGATCTTTTGTGAATTTGTGGCCTCCCATATTGATCTCATCGAGAGGAATTTAATTTCTCTCTGACATTTCGACCATATAGATATTCAATTAGTCTGAGGTTGGCTTAGGAATAAGGGCATTGAGAATATCTCTGTTTACGTACTTTTCTAAGGCCACGGGATCGTTTAGTGCTCTCATCAGGGCTTTGAACTCCTGGAGAGAAGAGAGTCCCATATGGTCTGCTGCATAGATGAGGGAATAGACCATTTCGAGGAAGGGCTCTAACTTTTGAGGGTTTCCCATGTTTTACGCCAGGAAGTTTGCTTGCATTCGAATGGAAGCAGCATAGCTCATGAGGAGAGTGCAGGCTGAAAAAGGTCAAATGTACCATTGGCATACTTGAGCCCGCTGATGATCCTTTCTGCTATCAAAATTTCTTATACTTTATTTCTGGTCTTATTCCTGATCTTGTTTACGAGCTCCTTCTCGCCTTTTATGACCTCTTGGTGCTTTCGGTCTCTGACCAACTCCAGATGAATCTTGGCCTTGAGGGATGCGATGTCTATTTGAGACTTGGTGACTCTATTCACTTTCTTGGGCTGCTCCTGTCCCATGATTTTTTTGACTGTAAAATATAATACTCAGAGCCTATAACTCTATCACATATTCAGACTCGTCAGTTATTACAGTCGACAGGTCCAAACTCTCCCAACAACTTGTCCCAAACTGCAAAATCATATTCTTTCACTCTCCGGACAGACTGAAGGCCTTAGCATTTTTAATTTGTTCCCGTGTTTGCTATAGTTATTGTTGAGCAAGATATTATAGATGGCAGCACGTCCCCACGATCCCAGCAGATTCGATGTCTACACTGAGCTTCCAGATGGAACAGGGTTCACAATCAAGGGCAGCTCCTTTGTCTTCAAATTCGACCGATTCGGCGGATGGTTTGACGAGTACGGAAACTACTACAATGCTGATGGCACCCCCGAAGACCCTCCCTCAGAATCTGATCAAGAAGACGAGGAGTAATACCGAAGCTAGGGATCCCACTCATACCACTCGGAAGACGAGTTTGAAAGAGAATTTGGCAGGCCCAAGGACTATGAGAGCGATGAAGAATAGCCTCACCACGAGATCCACTATGCCAAGATCGCAAGCAACATAAATAACCTCAACTCATACCCAGCCGGCAAGCCTTTCAGAATCAACTTCAGAAACATGCCTTACCTGACCAAGAGAGAGCAAGCCCTCAATCACTACCAAAGCAAGGTCAAAGGAATTCTCAATGTAATCTTTCTCGAAAACGAAAAAAAACAATTCAACGGAAATGGCTATTTCGTCCTTGAGGATTACGCAAGTGGAGAAGCCCTGGTGAAGCTGGAAGGAGAAACATATGAAGGAAGGGAAGTCTATTTCACGGCCCCTGATGTCTAAGAGCTTATCCAGGATCCTGTGGAAAACGAATAGCTTTATCCGGATTTCCACAGCAAAGGAAACAAGAAGTACATCACTAAGGGTCCTAAGCCAAAGGAAGAAGAGAAGCCAGCTAAAACTGAAGTGAAGGTTAAGACTGAAGTGAAGCCCAAGGCCGAAGAGAAGCAGTAGGATCCCGAAAGCTTCAGAACCTACAAATTTTTGAAGACAGCTTTTCCTAAAAAGTCGAGCTTCAAGGAATGGCTGTTGGAGCAGAAGTTCGACCATGCAGATGTGGTTGAGAAAGTGGAGAAGATTGAAGGCAACGAGAACTACGCATTGGTCACAATGAAAGTAAAGGTATTCAACAAATTAAACGGCACCTTCTACGATGGCAATAAGATTGAGTTTGAGCTACAACAATGATATGTGTAACTACAAATCCAGATTTGTATATAGCTAGTTGTGAGAAGTAGTGAGGAAGAGGCTAGCTGAAAATCAAGGATTTTAATTGTTCTCCTCCTTCTTCTCCTC
>Ga0100402_1000818_pt1 | contig 36519 bp, 28 predicted proteins | sample CryGeyme20150102_FD_80419 | JGI IMG/M metagenome (GOLD analysis project Ga0100402, IMG submission 80419) | Groundwater microbial communities from Crystal Geyser aquifers in Utah, USA - Crystal Geyser metaG 2015-0102 | ecosystem: Environmental > Aquatic > Deep subsurface > Groundwater | place...
CTCGGAACGGAGAAAAGGTCGGCCCTAGTAAATTGCCGAGTTTCTCCAAACCACCCTACCTAGCCGAACGTAGCCCTAGAGAGCTGGCATAGTCGAGAGAACGCGGTAGCGTTCGCTCGTTTCACCTGCCTCTTTTGTTACCACCAGTACTAAATAATACTTTTACTTCTTGACTTCCCTCATCACAAACAAAAAATAACAGATTCGCGACCAATATCAGAATCAAATCAATGTTAGCTCTTCACGTTCATCTCGCGTGTCCTCTCCTGGTGGTGTTGATCATTAATTTTCCTTCTTCCACTCGGGCTTTGCAAACTTCCTATCGTCCTCCACACAAGAAGTCTTTGCCAGTTGCTGCCGATCGTCATTATCATCATTATCATGGTGCACTGTTGGAGAAGGTTCGTCAAGGCGATGGCATGCTGTGGGTGGATTTGGAAAATGTTCGTGGCAAGTCTGGTTTTGAATTATCACATATGGATGTTCTGCAACAGACGTCTCGGTGGGCTCGGCACCACAATCTCGAAGGTCGCGTCACTGTCGCAGCCGATCACGGCTCCTTGACGGCAGCCTACTACGTGGAAGACTTGCAAGTGGGCATCGTCTTTTCTGGGAACCACCGGAAAGCAGATGATGTTTTAGCGCAAAGTGTTGATTACAGTAGAAAAGCGGCATCGTCTGCTGCGGATGATGATGACGAGGAATCAAAAAGAGGCGGCGATTCCGTCGTCATTACGGCCGATAATGAACTGCAAAGGAGATGCCGAAGAGCCGCCAAGCATCGGCCACTGCATATTTGGGATCCTGTTCAGTTTTTAGATGATTTAGAACGACTTATGGTTTGTTCAGACTCTCTATTCGATCCAACCGGAGTCGAGCTGGAATCATCATTATCTACAACGCAACCATCATTGGAGGAAGAATTACAACTAGGGAAGTTGGATGATGAGATAAGATTACGAGCACAAATACTGGAAGCCCAGATCCAGCTTGATCACAAACGATCCAAAACAAAATTGACCAATAAAAAGAGAAAGACAATCCAGTCTAGGCTCGACGGATTAAAGGCAAAATTGGCTTTGAAGGGTCCTTCGTTTTTGGATCAAGCAACGTCATTAGATTCCGTGCCTGACGGAACTAGTATGCAAACTCGTGAGCAGGATTTGATTCTCCGACGATGGAAACAAATTCGCAGTACAAGTGCACGCAGAGAACAGACTGGTGACCGAGTCGTCTTGGCGGAAGAGTTTCGACGAAACCTCCTGGAATTGGACAGCATTACAACAACGTTTCCTGCTGAAGATGACGCGTCGAACTTGCCTGCCAAAGCATTCGTACTCTATTTCAACGAAAAAGAAAAGCTAAATTTGGTGGCAAGGGATGCGAGAGAAACGGAAGGAGAAGTCAAGAAGAATCTCAAACCAGTTCAAACCACAGTCGAATTGCTTGCAGATACCGCCATCAATCCACTGCAGTCACTTGATACAATCCAAATTGTCGCCATTTCAGATACTCATGGTTTTGAAGGACAATTAATAAGCGATTCCGAGGTTAAAGCAGACACGAAGGCTACTGTTGGCAACCTGCCCAAAGGTGATTTATTGTTGCATCTGGGCGATTTTGTAAAGGAAGGGTCTCCTTCAGCTCAACGAGAAAGTCTCAAAAACCTAGATGAGTGGCTTGCTAGACAACCACATCCCATCAAAATCATTGTTCGAGGGAATCACGATCCTTTGAGTTATCCATTTGAAAAGTCGGGTGCTCTCTTTATCACAGAACCCACGACGATTGATCTGTCCTCCAGCCTCAAACTGGGCGTCATACCTTTTGGAACGCCCCGGAGATGGGCCTCAAACAGGAGCCGTCTCCCTCGCGAATGCGATATTCTGGCAACTCATGTGCCTCCAATGAAAACTCTCGATCGCACCTGCACGGGCAAATCAGCCGGTAGTCGCTTTTTGACGCAAACGGTTCATGCTATGGGTAATGGGGCGCCTCGATTATGGCTGTGTGGTCACATTCACGAAGGTCGTGGGGTTGCCGAACGAAAGTATGGTGGATTGTCTGCGAAATCGACTACAGTGATCAACGCAGCCAATGCAAATCAGGGGAGAGCCACTCATTTGGTTCATAGTGCAGTTGTTGTGGATTTTGACAAGAGTGAAGAATCCCAACCAGTGAAAATCCTTGTTATGAAGGACAAGAATATTGCAGAAAAGATTGGGCCCCATGGTGAATTCTTCCGCAGCAACAATGGACTAGCGGAAAATGATATCCAGGAGCTTTTGGTAGCGGTCGACCTCGGCCTTAAATCTGGTGTGGCTCTCTATAGTAGCGATGGTATTCTACTGCGTTATGAGCAATTTCATTTTGAAAAAGATTCACTAGCTGAGACTGTTAAGAGCCTGGTGGAAAACTGGGAGTCCGCGGCGAATGCAATAGCTGTCACCCATGATGACGAGGAAGGTACAAGATTGCCTTATCGTGTTACCCACATCGCACTTGAAGGCGCTAATGGGTACATGTTACAGGCTTGGTCTGATGCAAGACCCGATCTTTCTATTCTGCGAGTACCACCAGAGGAATGGAGGGCAGATCTTTTGCTGGAGAAAGAACGGACGTCGGGTTCGAATGCAAAAGCTGCCTCCAGGCTTATTGCGCGACAAGTAGTGGATGACTTTGGTAGCATGTCGAAACACGAAGGAAAATTTCCAACAGATGTAGCGGAAGCGGTTTGCATGGGGTTTTACGTGGGGCGCAAACTGGGGTGGATGGCTGTTGATCGCGAACACGCTGTCCGCCGTTATATGAACGGCAAAGTGATTGTGCCGAGAAAAATGTAATCATAGCATTGCATTTCATTAAAAAAATGAAGTTTGACTACATTCAAATTCTCATCAAAAGTGACTTCCGTGAATTTTATAGCTCTGAACCACAAGACCAGCAAAAGCTGGCATCGATTCGATGGGACATGACACCACATTGAATGCAACAACGTTGATTGTCTTCCAAATCCATCGTGCTAGTAGTGCTGCCGCCCGCGTCATCTCGTGCTGACTCTGTCGTACTAGCATCAATCGAAGCACCGCTGGGTCCTTTTCCATCGGCTGCAGCATTGTTCTTGGTGGACAGGTGTTGTTTTTGTTGTCGTTGTTTCCGTCTTTGTTTCTCTACGGATTGTTTTTGCTTGCCTGTTTGTTCCAGTTGTTTGCCTGATTCTACGAGAACATCAACTAATTTTGCCGCTTGCGCAGGGATAATCGCAACTCCCGCTAGAATGGACGCGCAAACAACAAATCGACCTTGTGCCGTAATGGGAGAGCTGTACCATAGCAGAGAAACAAAAGAAAGATTTCAGAAAAAGGAATGATACAGTATCATTGTTTCTTCTTAGCCAAAACCAGGACTTACATATCTCCAAAACCTACGGTCGTCAATGTCGTCAGTCCAAAGTAGAGGGCGGCAAAATAATCGGGTATTTCAGGATTGACATCGTGTTCCGCTGTATAAATGAGACCCGATGCTACACTCAGCAAGGTTACTATAGTGAGCATGACTCTTGCCAGTTGCTACAGTATCGAGATTCGAAGAGGGATACCAAGTTAGCTCATACAGCTTTGTTGAGAAATAGACGCAAAGCAAAAGCAATCAAAACTGCGAACTTACCAATTGATACGGTCGAATATCTTGTGGTTTGTTGAGCCCCAACGCCACTTGAAATTTTCCAAACGTATTAATATCGGTCAAGACCCGCCGCAGTCGTAAGACTCGCAACAACAATAAGTTTTGTAGTCCAGCAGAATTTTGCAATCCGATCAAAAATGCGACGAGAGATGTCCCAACGGCGCTCACGTTATCATTGGTTGTCGGGTCAATCATCATCATGCCAAGATTGTGGGGTGTCAAGAAAAAGAGTAAAAAAGGAACCACTGTCTTGCTTGCCAGCAGAGGAAGAATAACGACCACAATATCCAGCACAACCAAGGGTTTGGTCAGGTAAATAGCTTTGAATTGTCCCGCCGCGTACCATCTTACGAAGAATTCTGTAGCAAACAAGAGATTGAGCAGCAGTAGGGAGTCGTCAATCAGAGTGTAGGCATAGACCGGTAAATCATTAAGGGTATCCAGGGCCACCAAGAGACTTGACAGAAAGACAGCAGAGGCAGAGGCAACTTCGACGATGGGCAGATTGAGCGTGGAAAAGACCTTCAAGCGCACATTTCGTCCTCTCTTTTTCTTGGGTAGTGGCGGTAAAAGTGGGGATAAGTTATTTATAATATCATCGCCATCATTGACATTATCCTTCGACGAGGATTCAAAGAGTTCTGTAGCTACTGCTCTCCCCTTCCCGTTGGATGAAGTACTATCATGCAAGGATTCTCGGTGTCGTAATCTTTTTGTGGTGGAAGATGAAAAACAATGCACCAATTGATTATGGTTATTGGCCACCAAAAGTAAGCAGAGGCAAGGAACAAAGACTGGACCGTCCACTGCGACAGTGCGCCTGCGCCCTCTGGCTCTTGTTGTTCGATGCACGCCGTGCATAATTGTCTCACATGCAGAATGTTTTTTGCTCAATTCTTGTTGTTATCCACATTATGGTTGAAAAAAGCAATAGTAGGTCTAAAGAAAGTCGATGAAATTCCACTGCAAGTGCCTTACTCTATTCTAGTACCCGTGCTATTCTAGAGTAGGAGTACTTAATAGTACTACTAGAGGAGTGGTAGCAAGTCTACTAGTAGTAGTAGCAGTAGTAGACTACTCTCTAGTAGTAGCTACAGTAGCTAAGTAGTAGACTACTCGAGTACTTGCTTCTACCTAGTACCGTAGTACCAGGTAGCGACGTCAAATTTTGAGCTCACACTTGGACGCACCATAGTACTGTAGTCCATTGGTCAAAAATCATTTAGGTTAGCGATACTATTCTTCCCTCTTCATTATTAGAATAAATCCGAAGACTGGACTGGACTCGTGCACGTTGCTGCCCTGTCACGGCTACTAAAGCATTTCACCCTCAAAAAGATGATGATGATAATGATTATTTCGCCGTTTTTAGACAACAAACAATAATCATAAAAAGAATAACAATAGTACTCGTAGCAAGCAAATACACCATGAGCCTCCCTATTCGTAAACGACCGCATCTGAGCAATAATTATTACGAACAAATTCCACCACCACCATCACCACCATCACCACCACCACCACCACCACCTCCACCCATGCCGGCAGCACCGATTTGGTGTATTGGCGTAGGAACGGTGGTTGAGACGCTTTCACCGTCCGCCACCGCTGCCAGCGCCACCGCCACCGTCGGCAATGGTGACGACAAGGAGGACGACGAGGAAGAGGAGGAAAAGGCTTCGAATAAATCATGTTCCTCCTCTGTCGCGGCTGTTGTTACTGGTGATTATGGGAATGATAGTGATGTTTTAGTCGATATGGAAACGGTCGACACGCTGTTATTCTTACGGAGTGCTGCTACTCGCGGAACGCATGTTCAACAACAGCAGCATCAGTGGCAGAATCAACCACCCAATGACAGCGACAACAATTACACGACTATACATCCCGGTGCGGCCATTGCGCAACAACAGCAAGAACGATGCGCGACGACCAATCAATTTGCTTTGACGTCCAGTGCTGGTGGTGATGATAATGACGAGGATAACAACAACAACAATCATTCCAATCATGATGATGGAGATATTGATGATAACGACGATATGGATATATCTGAATCGATTGATGGCGACTATGCCGGTCATCCTTCGCCTTACCACACTACTCTTCAACAACCGGGAAAAACAAGGGACGACAGTTTGGATTCGTTGAGTCCATTGGGACTTGGAACACCAACTTCTTATCGTCATACTATGATGAATCGTCATCCTTCGGGAGCCGAGTCCCGTCGTCAGACTCCTCGCAAACAATACTATACTTTGTTGTCCAATTATAAACAACAGGACTGCCACCATCAGCAAGAACAGCAACCGCACTGCGGTTACGAACTCAAAAACAACCACGGTGGGAACCGCTTACCACATGGCTATACTGTTCAGGACTGGGAAAGCTTTCCCCTGGACGAACATGACGCTCACCAGGAATTGGAACGCATATTTGCCGGTAAAGATTGGCCGCAGGAGACGGAATATATTGTTGATGTCTTGAAAACATGGCCAAATCTCTGTCAGGAAACCTTTGTGTCGAATCGTACAAATCATGGCCATTTGTTGCCTTTTACTCACTTTCTCCTGGAAGCGGATGGCAATATTGAGCCATCAGATATTATTGACGTTTATAAATTGTATCCAGTCGTTTTGCAACAAGCTCAAGGGCGTTTTCAGTCCTTGCCCTTGCATTTCATTTGCCATTACGTGGATATAGACGAGAAAGCGAACTCCAAGATTGCAGAGTTTATGATCAAAGAATATCCTGGGGCCCTGGTTTGCCCCAATGCTCAAGACATGCTTCCCATTCATTGTTTGTTGGCCAAACAGTTGCTCGGAGAGAATGAACACCGTGCCAGTTTTTCCAGTATCATGATGCTTATGAAGGCGGAGGCCAGTATTTGTCCGGTGAAGATGGACGCAAAGCAGCGTATGCAATGTCTCTTGTTCGCCATTTTCGGTGGATACGATCTATTCGTCCTCCGGTACCTTTGGCGCCTCCAACCCGTGACAGAATTTCGCTTGCCGGGGGAATTTCTCAATAAGCCGGTAGTCCTCGATGATCGATTGGTCTCTATTTTGGAGGACTTACTCCACAGAAAGGGAAAGGGTATTCTACGTTTGAAATGTAGATCAAGAGTGTGGGAGGTGAAGGCATTGCACTATTTTCTCAAGTGTATGCAAAACAACCCTTCTCTTTCCAATTTGATGTTGCATATCCCCCCTTCCAAGCTGGGGTCAGACGGCCGACGCATTCTCCAGCAGGCTCTAGCAGACAATACAAATCTACGAGAGTTGGTCCTCGGCTCGAATCCAGCTCTAGATAATGATGCAACTACGGCAGACGATAATACTTCAATGCTAAATGCATTGCGCCTTGGACTCGAAGTGAATCAGACGCTTAGCAGGTTGAAGCTCACTCGTAGCAAAGGACTCATGTTGGATTTGGTGGTGAATGGAAAAACGTCTCTTCAAGAAGTGGTAGTAATATATGGACGCTTTCTCGACGTGCCTATCGACTGGAAGCCCAAGAATTTGCAATCATGTCAAATGCAATCATTGCAGCTGTACTCGTGTAGTATAAATGGACACACCTTGCTGGCTCTCTTGAAGCAACTCGTGCATCTGCCATTTCTACGCGAATTGAAGATGGGTGACTTGTCGCGTCTGCATCCCGACATAACCTTTGGCGGGCCTGACTATGATTTGACCGAGCCACTCGTCGCGCTTCTGCGGCTTGGACGCTTGAAGCGATTACAGGTGGGATTTATGGATTTTCCAGTCCAAGCCGACGCCATTTTGGACGAATTGCGCAGCAACTCGTCTCTCACGTGTCTAGGCGTCCACGATTTGTTCAGAGAAGACCGTACCACGCTGGAAGCCAAGCTTGTGGATGTCTTGAGGGTGCATAATACGTCCTTAGTGAATGTCAGTGTTGGCTCTGAGAATGATAAAATTGTGTATTACCTTCGATTAAATATATTTGGTCGCACTCAAGCTCGTGATGAAGCCACCACTCGGGCCGAATATGTCGAGCTCTTGTGCAGCATTGCAAGGGCCAGAGGGGCAAAGCCAGGACAGGACTGGCACTCCATTGTGTTTGGCATCTTGCGTGAATCGCCAAACCAGTGGTCATTGGAAGCAGATGGAAGTGAATGTGTTTCTCCCAGCAGTCGCAAGCGTCGTCGTCGTCAATCAGACGATAACAAGGCAGATGATTGGAATGGAGGAGTCGATACTCTCTCAGAGACTTGGATAGACCAGGTGGACCCAGAATCATCTATTGATACCTGGTACTGAGTATTTAAGTGGGTAAATACGTATCTACGAAATGAACAAATGATTCTGGACGATTAAAAATAAATAATGATATGAAGGGAGACGATAAGAGGCATGTGCAAATGGCATATTTTACTGTAGACAGGGTGCGTAAACAGAACCCCTAGTAATTCCAGCAATTTTACTTTTTCATACCAGCGTGGTCTGAATTATCTGTTTCAATTATTGTAAGGAAACAACTGCTTTCAACATAGCAAACACACAGAAGACAACGCAAAAGAAAAGATGTGATTAAAAAAGAAGGTGCGATAATGTACGGAGTGGGGGCTTTGGGAGAAGGGTGGATTTGAAAAAATCCTGTTGTAGATATTGCCCGGAGAGCCAAAACATTGGTTCAGCGGACGCAGAAGCACAAAAGCAAAAGTTAAGGCTTAGGCACTGCTGAACTTGGTCACGGCCTTAGTTCCTGTTTTGAGCAAGATTGTGGTTAGTAATGGGTGAGTTTATGTTGTGAAACAATAAAATAAAGAAAGCAGCAGGATCATCCCCCAAAATCCAAACTCACCCTCAGAGACGGCGTGCTTGGCAAGCTCTCCGGGAAGCATGAGACGGACAGCCGTCTGAATCTCACGAGAGCTAAGAGTAGCCTTCTTGTTGTAGGTAGCAAGCTTTCCAGCTTCACTGGCGATGCGCTCGAAAATGTCGTTGATGAACGAATTCATGATAGACATTCCCTTTTTGGAGATTCCAGTGTCAGGATGAACCTGCTTGAGGACCTTGTAGATGTAAGACGAGTAAGATTCCACGCGCTTCTTGGACTTCTTCTTATCGCCAGCCTTCTTGGGAGTCTTTGCCGATTTGGCAGATTGCTTGGAGGGTGTCTTGGCCATGGTTGGAAATTGATATACAGATATTATTGAAGAAAAAACTAAAAAAATAATGAACGAGAGGAGAGAAGGAACGATGATGGTTGTGGTTGCGTTGTGAGAAAATCATCGGTTTCTTGATGGCACCGGCTAGACAACTAAAAGATTCCAGCACCCGCTTGCATCGTCGCCATGGACGACTAGTCTAGTAGTACTTAAAAACCAACAAAAGACAACAACATTGATATCTTACTTTCAAGAGAAAACTTTTTATGATGTTTTGCATGTCCAAAGTCCAACCATTCCACGCTTTTTGACTCTGGTTGCAGCGCGCCAACCTTGCTTTCGGCGCGAAAATACAGTGACGTCTTATTTGTGAGTCAAAAGTATTGTTTGGTTCACTCTCTTTCAGATTCCAAATTTTTCGGTATTCTTCTCATCATCATCCCATCTCATCAATTCTTGGTAGACTATTCATGTCTGCTACTACTAGTGACTGAAGTGACGCCCAGTCGTATCAAAATGAAAATAATAATATGAGATGACTGAATGTTGGCGAGTGATTTCAATCTTCTCCCACAACCCACAACCGCAACCCACAATGATGTATGGAACAACCGCTTCATAATTGTTCAGCGTCTTTTGCACCAAAAGTTTCTACTGCTCGCTTTGTTCGGACGACAACAAAAGCGGATAGACACACACTGTCCTATTCTTCTAAAAATAGTCAATAGTCAACGGAAAGGAACGTGGCCTTCTCAACTCTCAACATACCAATTTCGAAAGCTCAATCTTGAATCTTGAGTAGCCTAGCAGTACACATTTGTAACCATCGGAGCCACAAGAGCAACAGATAAAAATTTTCACCAAATGTTGGAAATGTTTCGAATACAAGAACTTTCTTTCATAAATTCATTTGGACAGTGGATTTGGGGCAATGCTCCTAATCCTGAGGTATCACCAGATATTTGTTTGGCAGGTCTCCCGCTACAGTTAACCAAGGATTGTTGGATGCAAGTAATAGTTAAACTAATGGGTCTTGCCATGATTTTGGGGGCTTGCTTGAACAAGGCCCCAACTTTGGCAAATATAGTTCAATCAAAATCCGTCTCGGGATTACCCAAATCGTCGATTTATGGAGAAATTATAATTGCTGCCAATGCCACCTTGTACGGATTTTTGCAAGGCTATCCGTATACGGCCTATGGCGAAAACGCAGCTATCGCCTTGCAGTGCGCGATAGTGATGTTACTCATGTGGCAATACTCTGAGAATTCATACAGGAATGGAGGTGGGAAAGGAAAGCCCACAGACACAGCAATCCACGACCTCGAAATCTGCATCGGCGGCCAGCCAAATGCAGCGACAGCTCGCTTGGTCACCACACAAATGGAAAAGATGTTGGTATCTTCTGCTTCTTTTATCTATATCTTTGTTGTTGTATATTTCCTACCAGCATCCTATCACTATCTACTCATGTCATCCGTCATGCCGATCATGATTTACGCTCGAGGGTGTCAAATTCTTGAAGCGATACGTCTGCAACACACGGGAGCTCAATCCATCGCTACAACGACAATCAGTTTGGGAGGAAACTTAGGGCGTATTCTGACAACAATAAAGGAAGTTGGCTTTGATCGAGCGGCCTTGTCTTGGTACTGTGCGAGCGCCATACTCAATGGAATCATGTTTTTCCAATACATGTGGTACAGGAAGAACACCAATGCTGTTTTAAGTGAGTTTGGACAGCAAAACAACTTTAGACTTCCAAAGGAAGCATAAAGTACAGCTACATAATAAATGAATGCCCACACAGAAAGAGCGATTCATGCTATTTAGGATACTCCCAAATTTGGCAAACCAATTGCGTGGACTAGTAAAACTATGATTTGGACACGGCCTTTGGAGTGCTAAGGACAAAATAATTTAATACAATGACCTACTAGTACGGTACGGTACGGTACTCGACTCGACCGTACTCGAGAACAGTTCAATGAGAACAGTCCGCACTCTGACGCTCATGAGCTCCAATGTTTTAGCAAAAAATACGATAATGATAAAATACGTCAGTCCGAAGTGTTCAAAATTAAAAAAATCCACCTGCAGAGTGAGACTCTAGTAGTCTACTATGGTACTGTACTCCCTCTCATCAAGCAAAGGAGTGGACTAGCTAGTCTACAACAAGACGTAAAAACAACCCATCAAAAATACACAGTAGACTACACTGGAGCAAAGGTCGACAAACACAACAGTTCAAGAAACGAGAAAAAGGTAAGCCTATACTAACTAGTTTGGCACGGAGATGCTCAGATTTGAGAGACGAATTCATTGATGTACAGTATTTCAATTACAAGTACGTCGACCCATTAAAATGCTCCGATTCTTTTTCTGCATTCTTTGCCTAAAATCTAAAAGCAAACATCCTTCTTTTTGCTCTGCTAGATCTAATAAGGACTCTATCATTTATTTCAGGGAAAAGTTGGCAACAGCACATTTTCGGACGATGTGGACATTCATGAGAGATTATCGTTGGTCGACAATATTATTGGCGGGATTTTTACTATGCACGGACAAAACTACAGCCTTTCAACCACATCATCATCGGCTTTCTTCGACTGGGCTTAGTTCTGCCCCTTTCGAACGACTCCAACCAATTACACGACCCAATTACGTCCCACACCAACAAAATCCAAGTAAACCTAATCGATGGAGATCACCGACATTACTATCACGGTTTTCAACCAAAAGCGTCGTTGGTGACGAAGAACCAAGAACTCCCACCAAATGGATCCATTCCGTTCCAAAACCATTATTGGCTGCAATGATATTGATCGGTTTGGATGTCTTGTTTTCAAAATTACTCCAAGCTTTTTCGATTGGCTTTCCATCGTCATTGGCAGGTTGTGGGGCACTCTTTGTCTTATTTTTGTTTGCACCGGGAGGAGCGAGCTTATATGAACTCTTGAGTCCCGGTGCGGCTCTGTTTGCCAAATGGTTACCTGTATTTTTTGTGCCGAGTCTCGTGACGCTCCCATTAGCAGACAGTTTGGGATCCGTTGAAGAGGTAAGTCAATTTATATACTGTTATGAAAAATATTTCAGCATTGTGTTCTTTCGATCTAACAACTACTTCTACTTCGTACCGTCTTGGTTGATAGCTATTGAAAGCTGCCGTTGTCGTGATTGGCGGCTTTTATTTTACACTCTTAACTACTGCATACACTGTAGTTAGAATCCGAAAACGTATTGGCCCGGAACTAAAAGAAGAAACACAAGGCGAGACATTGCCAAATGCTATTACTTTGGGCAATGATGCCGCCACAACACCGACAACTCCACCAAAACCCTTTCCCGATAAACTAAACAATCAACTTCGAGGCCTTACTGCAGTTAGTTTCGTGATGGCAGTTTTATCTTCCAGGATTGGCACAGCTTTTTCCGCGCCCTTGACTTCCCTTTTCATGTTGAGTACCACCTTGACAACCTTTGTGTTTGGGGCGCGCCTTCCCAAACAGTTTGTGAACGTCGTCCACCCTCTTTTGACCTGCACAAGTCTGACATGGGCAGCTGCCTTTGCCTATGGAAAAATCGTGGGAAAGAATTTTCTTGAAATGATACGAAGCTATTGTACGAAAAGATTGGGATTTTCCACTACAGGAGCTGGTGATGTAAGCTCGTAGCAGTGTAGTAAATGTTTCTTGTTGCCTTTTCGCGATGTTTTCACTGACCTCTGCACAATCTTTAATTATTTCTGCTTCCAAAGATACTCTTGTTCATGCTTGGTCCTGCAGTTATTGCCCTGGCGTGCCAAATGTACGACAAACGACAACTCATTAGAGAAAACATCGTTGAAGTTGGGTCTGCTATTGCTGTTTCTGCCTTTGGTGGACTCTTTGGAACAGCTGCTGCCGTAAGGATCTTGCAAATTGCTAGTCCTTATTTGAAATTATCCTTGTTATCGAGGAATATTACATCACCGTTAGCCATGGCCATCGCCAATATTCTTGGTGCAGATGTTTCCTTGGCAGTATCCTTGGTTGTTATCACGGGGCTGATTGGGGCCAATTTTGGAGCATCTATTTTGGACTCTTTTCAGATCAAAGATGCAGTCGCAAGGGGCTTGAGCATCGGAGCAGCAGCTCATGGATTGGGGACGGCTGCCTTTGTGGACGAGAAGGATGCCTTTCCCTTCGCTGCTATTGCCATGGCTCTGACAGCTTCTGCAACAACTGTCATTGTTTCCATACCACTATTCAAGAGACTGCTTCTGCAGTTGGCTTTTGGAGGATAAGAGACGTTCAGCCTGTATTCGAGTTGCTACATGCATGCGATCGGAGGTCCGCTGGCAAGATATTCACAACAAATAAACTGAGCTGGCGTATATCATCTTCAAAACAATTTAAGCAATTTTCTTTGAATACATGACTAGGTAGCTTTTTACTATTATTTACCACGAATAGTGTATTGTCAATTCCTTTTGCCACGGCTGCAATCCATTTTAGATGCTTCCTTGTCGGTGTCCCGTACAACGCAGTACAATTTGCTCCGCCTTCCATGAAAGTTCTCTTGCTTGTTGTTTCGTCCTTGACAAAACGTAAGCAGTATCAGGTGCGTTCATCTTTCCTCGGCTAGAACTCCACTAGCTGAAATCTCTCTTTCAAAAACGCAGCCGCTGAGGACATCCAGTGACTAAAGTGCAAGTGGGCAGCATTTGGCGTTTCAAAATTCGCTTGATTGGCGCTACTACCGGATATCTATAGCTGCAAGCATCATCGGCGCTTCGCCGCCTGCGAATTCCGGTAACACGGGCCCAGTGGCAGCAGCAGCCTGGCTATCGCTTCTCTAAACCTATGGTACCACGCAAATACAGTAACAGTTGCAGTAATTGTTAGCGTCAGGAATAAGGATAGGGATACATTTTTGAGAAACTTATTATCATTATTTTTTGATCAGGTGTCCTATCAATCAATTTCAAAATCGAGTTTTCGAGTGAAATAAATAATGTTTTCCAATAAATGTTTGTGTGTTCTACGAATTTTAATTAAGTACCTGAATTTTTGTTAACGGATTTAAAATTGTCGGTGCTTCCTCGTCAACAGCAAATTACCACCAAGCACAAAAAGATATAAAATGGTGATGATAGGTTTGTGACTTTATGACAGCTATTGCTATCAAAGCCCACAACATCAATTCATTAACTAGCACAACTACTTTCTTTGACGATGGATCACGATCCAAACTATCGAGATGACAATTTTTTGCCGGAGGAAGTGGGAATTGAAGTTGTTGGTATTCGTCGATCAAAATCGAAGCCGTCTCAGTCGATTACTGCTTCCACCACGGCAAAACTTCAAAAACTCGCCCAACAGCGTCGCAAACGGGCGCAGCGATTATCTCTCAGTGAGAAGAATTTTCTAGTGCCCAGCATTGATACATGTCAAGGAAATGCTGTCGAGATTGCTATGCAGGGAATTCCCAAAGCTCCTTCTGCTATGCCCAGCAGAGCCCCTCACGTCAAGCATGTCCCGGGAACTTTGTTGCAGCCTCCACAGCCTTTGTCAAGCGACGATGATCATCTATACGATGATGAACTAATCGCTGCGCCGCCAATACCAATCACGGCTCACCAGAATAAAAACAATAAGAGAGGTCATGTTCCACAGTCCACTGATCGCAGCTCTTCAAAACTGAGACAGCCATCGCCAATACAGGCGATTCATTCTCTACCTATTATGAGGCCAGTCTCTCAGCGTCCATCCCGTGAAACCTTTGGCGTCACAGAAACCGCTGAAGTATTGCACGTTCATGGGGATCCCTTCCCTCCTTGTTTTCGCGTCGTGGGTGTATCACAGGAATCAGTAGAAACGACAAGAATATCTCCAACCAACATTCATAATGACAGTATGGGAGGTTACAATACATCGCAGTTGCATCTTCTGCATGATACGCAATCAGGTGATAGAGGTCTCAATGCTTCCAATACTCGTAGTAGCGAAAGCTCACAACCAGCCCCAAGCGATAAAAAAGGCGACGATGATGAAAATGTGGCCAATACAAAAACTCGAAAATCGTACTTGCAAATGAGTTTTGGTTGGGCCTATCCTCGTCGGCCTGCTGAATCTACTAGAGAAATATTTGAAGATGAAGAAGAAGCTGTTCAAGTGGACACTTCTGAAGATAAAGACAGTGAACCTGAAACGAGCTTAAGCATTGCCGAATCGCAAATGTCAACCACACAGAGCTATTTAGCGCTCACTAAACAACTAATGCAGCAACGTAAAGCGCGAGAACGTCGGCAATTAGAAAAGCAGCAGCAGCAACAAAAGCAGAATTTATGTCAACCTTGCAACAGCAGCAGCAATTTTCAATCTGCAGATCCACAACAAGCTTTTAAGTGTGATTTTGGAGTAGCGCTTTTAGAAAATCGCCGGTGGCGCCTCTGGTTGTGCCTCATCTTTGCACTTGCTATGGGGTGCATCCTCCTGTTGGTGATTGCAACACAATTGGATCTCTTTACTTCTTCCAATACAACTGCAGCCAGTATAGCACAACAGCAAGTGCAACAGCAAGGTGATGGAGTGAACCTGAAACCAACAACGAGTGATGACGCGGCTTTCTTTGATTTGGTAAATAACAGCGACGATACTCTCGGGCCCCTTGATCTAAGTGACTTCCCCGCTGCCACTCAAGCCACTTTAGCGTTGAACAATCCAACCACGCCCCAAGTCTTAGCGTACGAATGGTTACTCAACGATCCCAACATTGACACGTTGCCCAAATGGCGCCAAGTCCAGCGCATGGCACTTGCAACATTTTACTATAGTACAAATGGACCGACAAATTGGAAAAGCCAAGCTTCAAATTGGATGAGCTATAGCTTGTCTGAATGTCAGTGGTATTCGCAGGCGTGTGATGCCAATGGAAAGATCCGCCAACTGCTCGCATCAGATCTGGGACTTCATGGAACGTTACCAATAGAATTCTTTTGGCTCACAACCCTGCAGCAAATGCAATTATCCGACAATCCCAACTTGGTAGGAGAGTTACCGTCAGAGATAGGACAACTCAAGGAATTGCAAGTATTGTGGCTCCAAAATTGTGGTTTGACAGCATCACCGGACAGCGCGACCGCTTTGCCAACAGAATTGGGACAATTGGGCAGCACGCTCCTTTATTTGGATGTAACGAGAAATCCCCTAGGACGTCTAGGAACATTTTCAAATGACGACAGAGCGAGTATTCACAATGACATCCCCAGTGAACTCGGTTTGTTGACCAACCTTCAAGAGCTCATTTTGTCCAAAGCCGACTTGATTGGTTCGTTACCAACAGAAATTGGAGAGCTATCTTCATTGCAATACTCTTTGCAACTCCAAGGAAATAAACTCATTGGCACTTTACCCTCTGAACTTGGTAAACTTACACTTTTGGAGCACTTCTACGCTGAAGAAAACAATTTTACTGGTACCTTGCCAAGTGAACTTGGCGCTTGGACCAAGATCAAAATTATGGATCTAAGTGTTTCTCATCTAGAAGGAACCCTACCGGCTAGCTGGGGTATCCAACTGGAGTCGCTTCAGGAACTGTGGCTCTACGACAACTTGTTTTCTTCCAGTATTTCAGAGCAATGGGGCATGCTGTCAGAAACGTTGGTTTCCCTGGACATATCCATGAATCAGCTCGATAGTTCCCTTCCGACCGAACTCTTCTCTCTAACAGGTGCGACTGGGCTGTGGCTGTACCAAAACCAACTCACCGGCCTAATTCCAAGCGAAATTGGAAACCTCCACGACAAGCTTTTGCAGCTCTCATTGTTTGGCAACCGCCTGGTGGGCAGCTTGCCGTCAGAAATGTCTCGTCTGAGCAATCTTCGGGGACTGTGGCTCGATGGCAACCAGCTTACAGGATCCATACCTGCAGGCCTTTTGAGATCCACCAGTATGATTTCTCTCCATTTGTTCAACAATCAATTAGGAGGATCTTTGCCAATTTTTCCTCGCGACCCCTACTACGCCATGCAAGATCTGCGGCTGGACCAAAACTTATTGACAGGGTCCATTCCAGTGTCCCTCCGAAATCTCAGTGTGAATTTACAATTTTTACGACTCGAGCAAAATGAATTGACGGGTGAGATTCCTTCCGCATTGGCAGAGCTGACCAAGCTGGAATCCTTGAATGTACAACACAACGAAATATCTGGAGTAGTACCATGGCAGCTATGTTCTCTCAAACAATCGTTGGCGGAAAGGCTGTCGATTGTCGTTGATTGCGAGGAAGTGGCTTGTGACTGTGATTGTACATGCTGACTTTGAATAAATTCAGCCATGTTCACTACCCTACCAAGACACTGACGTGAATGAGAAGTATCATTCATTATCTTTTCTTTAACGAATTTTTCGCGTGTAAATTCTGTTTGGAACCGGGATAGAGTGAGTGGTCTTGCATTGCATCGTTCATTAGCTGACTGTGTTGCACAAACATTTTACGTCCCTAGAAGCAAAGATGTAAACGTTTGTTGTCTACTCATCCATGGATTGGTCTCGAATTGCCATGTATTGTAAATTGTAATCATTCATTTTGTACTTGCTCGGGTCGTCAAAAGTTAGCATTCAATATCCGTAACGAATAGCGACTCCACAGCCGTAGGAGCCGCCGCTGCACCAATATTTGCCACGGTTAGGCCCGCCACTGTAGTTGTAGCTGCCTCTGCAACCGCTGATCTCTTTATTCTAGAAAATGCTGCCACTCCTATGATGATACCCGTGCCTCCTACAAGACCGAGCACAGCCCACAACCAAGATTTTTCTTCATTATCTGGATCATCGGCAGGCACGCGAGCGACATTTCGGGGTTCTTGTGGTGGTGGCAAGTCAGGAACAAATGGAGCCAGCGAAGGAGACATAGATGGCATCTCAGATGGAGCATCAGAAGGCATGTCAGAAGGCATATCAGAAGGCACGTGGGTTGGCGTGTGGGAAGGAATGCGAGAAGGGGTGCTGGAGGGCATGTGGGAAGGCGGGTGGGATGGCATATTGGAAGGTGTGCGGGAAGGATTTTGAGAAGGCGTGCTGGAGGGCATGTGCGAAGGCGCGTGGGATGGCATATTGGAAGGTCTGCGGGAAGGATTTTGAGACGGCGTGTGAGAAGGTGTCATTGATGGTTGAACCGTGGGAACAGGGGTAGGTGTACTGGTAGGCGTTGCTGTCGGTTCCAAGGTTGGCTGAACGGTAGGTTCCAGCGATGGATTGTTGGTGGGATACAGAGTCTCATCCCATACAGCGACTTTGTCGTCATTTTCATTCCTGAACTCAGGAATTCCTAAATCCGGTTGGTATTGCATTAGCGAACGTTGCAGGATTATGTACGACGAATCATGAACTTTGCTGCTACCGCAAGCTAAAATCAGCAACAAGAGCACAGACACTCTCTCCAGGGAAGTCAATGAAGCCATTTTTAGGTTTTGCGGTTTCGCTCCTTATATTTTACTTCTTACTGTACACAGATTTAGTGCAGCTTATCATTTGATACAGGGATTATGTGAGTGCTGAGTGATACGTGGTATTCAAATTGTGAGAGTTCAAAGGTTTTTGGATTCTATGACTTAACGTCACCCTATGTTGTCGTTAGAAATAATATCAATATTATTATTATCATCATAGAGTCTAAGTTTAACTAAACAAACAATTTAACGGTTGGAGTTTTTGAAGGAAATGACTATCAGCTTTATCTCTAATCATTGAGTACGTGACTAAAAAATAATCATAATAATAATATTATATTCTAGTCTACAAGCTACTGTAGCTAGCTAGCTCGGTCTACTACTACTCGACTAGTCAAAGAGCTGGCTTTAGCATTGCTTTTCTGGTTGCCGTTGCCGATTCGCTTCCCTACTGCTGGACAGTTCTCCTCGCTCTCAATGTCAACATGCACATTTATTTGGCAATTATATAATCCAAGCTACGAATTCTCATTAATTAGAGCAGAGCACCACAGCAGAAGTTGCAAAATCTTCGCGCAAGTCATGCATCTTCGTAACTCGTTTCTGTAACGGGTGTAGCAGGGAGAGAAGCCAAGTGAAAAGTGACAGTGCTGACCTTTCATCTCGAATTTGTTGGCATATTGTGTAATTACAAGCAAACCGTTCCGAACTCCGACCATTACAAGTATTGCAAGAACAATATTTTGGTTTGTCCTGCTGCAGGTTTTTAACCTGCGAAGGCTCGACTCTTAACTCGTAAATAGTTGCGTCTTGAAAAGTTCTACCTGTGGCTTGTGGCCATTGGTCCATTTTTCGAAGAGAAGAAGATGCTGGAATTTTGCTTTCAAATACTAAGAACTGAGAAAGCATGCGCTGAATTTGCCATTTTTGCACCACGACTGGCATGTTTTCTTCAAAATCGGGGCTTCGATTTCACGCACAAAGAATTTATCCAGGTTCGGTTTGCTTTAACGCACCCAAAGAATAATTGGTTTGGCTTCATCGTGCCAATGTCTCGGTTTCGGTTTTCGGTAGAAAAAATATTCATCAAGGACTATTCAGGGCTTCTTTCTCGAATTTATCAAATGCTGCAGCATGAAATATCTTCCAACTTGAAAAAGCAAAAATTTCATTGTTTCCATGCAAACGTCACCATACCAAGCTGGGAAAATGTAGAAACTAAACTAGACGGAGCAACTGACGAAGCTCGTTTTATAAACCAAGATAAAAATTAAAAACCAATCTTATTTAGCCTCTTTCTGACGATGGATCGAGGTGTCATGAAATCATACGCATGACTGGTAGAGGTTAGAAATAATGACTCTGCAGTAATGAAGACCTGAACCTTAAGTTTAGGGAACTAGAGTACTCTCGTAAAGGGCTACCTGGTACTAATAATAATAATAATAATGCAGTAGACCCTACTACTACTAGCTAGGCTAGTAGTAGTACTACTACTACTTGTAGTAGTAGTAGTAGTAGTACCAGTACAAGTGTACTCTCACATCAGCACAATAGGATCAGCAGATACGGTCTACCGCTTCAAAATAAATAATGACCTTTGATGACCGAAATGAGCAAGTGGCGAGCAAGATCCAACCAAGATGTGATATCTTGCGCGGATACTTGCTGCTCGGTAACTCCTCTGCCTTCACATCTTCTTTCATAAATTTCTTTTCATGAAATTGAGAATCTCTAAAAATAATTAAATAATTTTAATATTTACTCATCGATCTCGAATAAGATTTCAAAAAGCATCATGTCTGCTGAAGATCAAGAAGCTCAAGACCTCATGACTAAGTTGGGTGTCGATGGCAACGTCGAATCTGACGATGAATCGGAAACAATGGACCCCGAAGAAATTTTGGAACAATATCGTCGAACAGTCGATATTTCTCCCGATAACTGCATTGATCAAATCATTTTGGGATGCAGTGACCTGGACAAGGCAGTTGACGACTTTGAAGCCCTCACTGGAGTCAGGCCTGTTTGGGTGACTTCCATGAACGGTGCTGGAACTAAGAGCGCCCGTGTCGCGTTTGAATCCTGTGCCTACTTGGAATTGATCGGACCTGATCCCAAGCAAACTGATACTGAGTTCAGCTCGGCCTTGGCCAAGCTTCCTGCTGGTGAATTGGTTCCATGTCATTATGCTGTACGTTTGGAAAAATCACACGACTTGAATGTTCGCAACGAGTGGAAGAAGATGGGTCTCGAGTATGATCAAATCACCATGATTGCCAAGGACAGGGGCATGCCCTGGTTGTGGGACATGTACTTTATCAAGGGTGACGGTCTCACTCCTTTTCTTACTGATTGGAAGAATCACGACTCTCTCCACGCCAGTGCCAAGCTTCCTATTTGTGGAACCCTTGAAAGTGTATCCGTGTCGGCCCCAGAGGGCCACATTGTTCACAAACTCTTAGACAGCCCAATCGGCTTGGATTTGTCAACTGGAAGCGAGAAGCTCACCTTTGTCATTAATTCTCCCAAGGGAACTCACTCTTTCTCATGCTCAGATCCCATTGGAATTTCTTTTCCCAGTGAAGGAGGTGTCGAAGTGAAATAAAGTGTCGTGAAAATATGCGCATTCTACCAGGAGAAATAGGGAGCTATTGTTTTGTTCCATTGCATTAAATTGCCTTGGGAAAAAATCGACGATTAATTTTAACATGATTCTATAAAATATTTGTTTTCTGAAAACCTCGGCTTTTCTTCAAAAACGAACAGAATCCGCAAAACATAAAGCTTCAGACGCAGTAACAAAATCTACTCTGCCTGATGGATGTGTGCTTGCATGTCGTTCCTCGTGGACTCTGACAATTGTTAGTTGCTGCGGTCTAGAAAACCTGAACGGAACATCAGCTCAGCAGAAAACAGATTTTTCAGATTTAAGGATGATGTTTGAAAAACGAAACATTGAACGAGCAGCAACAAGGAAGCATCGCATAGATGTAATATTTTATCTCTTTCTGTAAATTTTTTGTGAAGAAACCTGCACTTTTGTCTAGTTTGTATGCTAGCTTCCGATCCGATTCAGAACCTCCTAAAACAAATCCAGCACATTTCAGAAAACTTCTTAACCAGACGTTGGCTTACGGCGCAAAACCCACAACTCCAAAAGCGCCCAAGTCTCACCAGGGTAATTGTTCTGTTCGAGCTGGCTCATTTTACGATGGCGAGCTGCCATGCTTCCAACAAAGTCCAAATGCTTTAGCAGGATTTGTTTGGTTTCGTCGGCCTTTTCAAGCGAAAAAGGATTCAAGAAGTTCACTAGCATGTAACCCTCGGCAGGTTTGGAAGCAAAGTCCAAAACAAGGCGTTCAATGGTGGGAAGATCTAAATACACCAAGGCGGCCGTACTCAAAACAATATCCGCATTTGCCATGGCCTGCGATACCTGTTTTTGTTCATCCACTAAAGAACTATCGTTCAAGTCAACCGTAATCGTTTTGTCAAAGAGCCCGACTTTTTCACCATACTTCATCGCAGGGGCTGAAATATCAATAGCCGTGCATTGGCATTTGAATCGACGTTCGGCTTGAATGGTCATGCACGAAACTTCGTCCTTCCAATTCTCGCAGATTTGGTCGTAGGTCATTCCGCTGACGACGGCCATAGTCGTATTTCCGAAACAGGCACATAAGTCCACATAGTTTAACGTAACATCCTTATTCTGCAACGACTGAATCCAAGGTAAGATCATTCGATCAAACATCTGACGATTGTTGTTGTCGGAAATGTACTCGAGTTTTTCCAAGATTTCTGTCTTGTACGGAACAGGCGTCTCTTTCACATAAATATCATCGAAATGCTGTTTCTTTTCGTCGGTTTTCACTGGCATGGTTCGTTTATCTTGCTTTGCTCTGCTAGACAGTTCGACAAGTCAGGAAGAGATAGCTTTTGTGCAGTATACAAATTCAACGCCGGTCGAGAAAAAATAAATGTTATTTATTTTATTTTATTACTATGGTCGACAGGGTATGTTGACGAGAGGAAGCGAAAGCTGAAGATGAGGTGTTGCTGAAATTTCATTGAAAGCAAAAGATTCACAAGATCGCGCGAGTCGCGCAATACAGTATCTCGAAAAGATCTCACACTCCAAGGAAATCTCACTACTGTCCGTGAAGTAACATAATAATGCAGAACATGGTTATTAGACTACTAGCTAGAGACTGGTAGCGTAGACTAGTAGAGTCTACTTGCAAGGTTTGGATCGCGGAGACAAATGGTTTACTAGCTTGTTTTCCATTTTATGAGACGCACTGAAATGAATGGATTACTACTAATTGCTTGCAACGCAGCCGAAGGATTTAAGCATCGATCCACACTTGGACTTCAGGGCTTTACTCATGACATGGCAAGCACAGTGAATCCCGAATATCTGCAGAAACACATTAAGTTGAATGGAAAGTCTACCGATTATATGATAATATGGAGGAGGATGGTCTTCCGGAGTACCAATGAATTCTGTGGCAACCTGTAGAAATTTTACTGCAATTGAAAACCACTTTGATGAGACGCCGGATCAGTAACTACAGCTCTATGGTGGAGAAGAGGATTTACAATACAGCCCTGAAAGCGGATTGACTATGCACCTGGAGTGACACCAAAGAGAACGAATTTTCAACAAAGAAACCTCCAACCGCCCCCCTCTCAACTGTAAACTTTCAGGGTGTGCACCACTAACCATTTCAGTTTGCCAAACTGTCCTCGATGGAGCGGTCCGGTTGCGATCAACTATTTCACCTCCGGAAACCATTGTTCCCTTCAGATGCCGTGGTAGTGACCTCGCAAAATAGATATACCAAGTTTATTGTCGATCCTGTCTTACGCATGGTGTGCGAGTAAGATATAATATATAATTGGTGTGCGAGTAAGATATAAAATATGATAGCAAAGTCATCTATGTCCACTTACATATCATTGTTATGAATAGGCATAGCTAGTGGTTCATTGTCTATTATCAATAATCATTTGATCCTTTTACTAAAGTACAAAGTTTGATTTTCTGATTGATTCCAAACTAGAGTTTGATTCCAAACTAGAGTTTGATTCCAAACTAGAGTACTCTAGAACAAATGGTTTGTACGTCAATTACAAATATTATTATCTGCTTAAACACCAAATTCTCGAATGATACGAACAAGCGTCTTCCTCCTTGGTGTTGCGACCATGATCGCTGTTTGGATGCCGAAACTGGCTGATCGCGTTCACACTTTTCATCAACTGAAGCATTTCTGGTCAAGCCTTGCGAGATTGGGAGTTGCCCGAAATGATCTTCAGTCGACAAAAAAACAGATAAAATTGACTCCTGTCAACGAAAGAGAACAGGCATATCAATTAAACAGAGATGTTTTCTGTTATGTGGAACAAATGTTTAACCGCGGACGTATCTTCGCTTTCTGGTGCGTCGGTCCTTGTCGTTCTTGTCGTCACCATCCTTTTGGTCCTTGTTGTTCTTAGGTTCCTCACTGACAACGTCTGTAAGCATCTCTGTTGTCATAAAGGATGGAGCGACAGTCTTCTGAACACTGCGATCTTCTACTTTTTCATCATCCTTGTCATCATCCTTGTCGTCATCCTTGTTGTCATCCTTGTCATCATCTTTGTTCATTTCGGTAAGAGCTTCAGTGAGACTTTCAGTGGGAGCATCGGTATTTTCACTTGAGCGGCTTCCAGCTGTGGTAGCCTCAGTGGTAACTCCAGTTAGACTTTCAGTGGGAGCAATAGTTTCTTGAAGACGACGCATAGACCCAGCCTCAGTAAGAGCCTCGGTAAGAGCCTCAGTGAGACTTTCAGTGGGAGCCTCAGTATTTTCACTTGAGCGGCCTCCAGCTGTGGTAGCCTCAGTGGTAACTCCAGTTAGGCTTTCAGTGGGAGCAATAGTTTCTTGAAGACGACGCATGGATCCAGCCTCAGTAAGAGCCTCGGTGAGACTTTCAGTGGGAGCCTCAGTATTTTCACTTGAGCGGCCTCCAGCTGTGGTAGCCTCAGTGGTAACTCCAGTTAGACTTTCAGTGGGAGCGACGGTCTCCTGAAGGCGAGATGTAAAAAGACTTTCAGTAAGAGACTGGGTGGGAATTTCAGTGGCCTCCATCAAACGTCGTCCAGTAGTAGACTCAGTGGCAACAGCGCTTGCCTCCAAGGAAGGGGCGGCCGTAAGAGCTTCGGTGAGAGACTCCGTTGGAATTTCTGTTGCTTCCATCAAACGACGGCCGCGCAAACTGCTGGTAGCCTCGGTAGCAAAAGACGTGGTCTCCATACTAGGGGCAACAGTCCCAGGCAGATTACGCATGGCTGGTTCTGTGGCTGATTCCGTGGCAACATCCGAAGGAGCTGTGGTTAGGAATCGTTGTTCGGCGGCAACGTATGCACAATCAGACCTCTGGGGGGCTGCAGCCAGCGATACAAGAAGTAGGAGAACAGTATTTCGAGAAAACATATTGAGTGTATTGGTACGATACGAGGTTTGAATGATTCAATCGATGGCTTTTTTGTTTTATGAAAGTCAAGGCTTCAAATTGTGAGCCGATGAAAGTAAATGCATGTTTATCCCTTCCGACAAAGTATTTGATGTTCCGCAACGCTAACGGCTCGCTGGTAACTGCCCTTCCGGATTTGTGTAGAAAGACCGAATTGTCTAGTTGAATTTAACGTTTGGGCTTGTAATCTGACGTGTCTTGCTGGCAAAGATTCGTAGAAATCGCCGAATTGATGAAAAAACCTCAAATTGTGAGGGGCTCAAAAGAGCTAAGAAATCTTAACCGGTGATGTTTCGTACAATGGGTATTTAAAAACGCTTATTTCGCGATCTAATCAAGTACTTGAATAAGTTTCGGCAATGACGGTTAATCAACGTTACTTTTATTGCTTGTATACCTTTATGGCAGAGATTGAGAACCAGCGCCTGTCGACATTGTTTGAAGTGCACACATCACTTTATCCAGGATTTCGGCAAAATTGAGTACATTAAATCCTTAGATTTTAGCGATCAGAAAAGGAGAACTACGCATCCCCGAAAACAGTACTTGTCCCTTTTTCAGACAACTCCGCGGATCCACAGGAAAGAAAAGACGACGTCATTGTGTTTTCATCGGTTGGAGAGAAGAAATAGGGCTTCCGGCAACCGTTGGATACAATCCGATTTCCATTAAAACACAGACGATGGGAGGTGTGCTTGACCTGGCGGGAAGTTTGCGTTTTGAAAGCTATCAGGGTACCTGGTACCCAATAAAATCTAGATTTCGATCGAATTGTAGGCAAAGACGGGACTCAAGTTTCAGATTCAGATTCAATACAAGCAGCAACGCTGATATTCTGCAACTTCACAGAACTACAGTGGAATTGCACAGGCCCAGCATCAGCCCATAAGCTAGCAGAATATACTAGTAGCTTTTGTCCGTCTCCCTTCTTCTAGTAGCATCATTGGTGCTCGTCCCGGGTTGGGTTGGATCGGGCAACAGTATATTTACCATTAATATGAACGAGCTGTTAAAAATGTCATTTTAAGTATTTTTGTTGTGAAATTCTCCCTCAGACGATTCAAGAGAATAGAAATGATAGAAGTATTTATTGTTATAAGGAATTGGCTGCAGTGCGCGATCGGATATATCCCTTTCCTCATAACAGTCTTTCGTATCAGAAGACCTCTTGCAGCCTTTATCATTCCACGCTATTGTTTCGCTTGGCAAAGAAATCAAAGCAACCTTTTGTTGAAGGCTTTAATTGTTTTCTGCGCCGACGAAAAAAACAAATACTACGTAATTGAAGTCGTTGTGTGAAGTTCTGTAGGCTAAAACCTTTTATAGAAAGACTTTCGTTACAGCCTGGAAGCTGTTGATACTACTAGTACCATGGCTGAAGGCCTAGCATTTCGCTGAAGACAAGGATGCGACTTTCGAGACTACACGCCCCTAATCTATCCCATCTCATGATTACTACTCGAGTAGAGTACTCCGGGTAATAGGTTCCGTCTACAGCTACAGTTACTTGGAATAATACTCGAGCTAGCAACAGTGCTCATAGTCGTCAAGGTAATAATAGCTGCCAGGGTTGGTAGCTTTTGTGACGTCAGCAACACAAGAGGGCAGCTTTGGAATTCTCTCAGAATTTCCGATTGAATTACTGCTCATCAGTTTCACTCGCTCGTACCACGGTAGTCGCTCGATAAATCAAAGCAACGAAACAAACCGAGTCAACAATACAGTCAGTATGACAAGAAGCAGTCAAGTCAGCGCATAGTCGAGTATTATTTGATTAAACTTTGGCTGACCAAGACTAATTGCAGATTTGAAGGAAAAATCGACTTCGGTGGTTTCGAAATCGCTAGCTACTGAAATCTGAAAGTGTATTTGAGTACTTCAAAGGACCTAGAGTATGAGAACGATCCACTACCGACTAACGGTTGGCACCGCTCTTGTTTCGATGACAGTTGCTGCTGTCTCGGCCCGTCGATCCAACTGCTGTACTTTTGTTCCAAACAAACAGCGTCTAGGCAGGCCCGATACCATCGATTGCCCAGGAAAAGTCTCATTCTGCACATTTGTCTCGAAAATCAACGAGGATTTTCCTAGCATCAAACAAAGTTTTACAGAAAACAGAAAACCCACCGATGGACCTTCGGGAGACTTTCCCGACGAACCAATGTCCTCGTCGACACGACAAACGTACCCCTCTCAGAATAATAGAAACGACGAGAAATCTTTTCTTGGCTCATGGAAGAAGGAATTCGATGGCTTGTTCCAGAAGAGATTACCTCCCCTACAAGTGGATGATACCAATTTGCTCCTGTATGATGTTGCCTTATTTTTAAATTTGGTAGTGAGCATTTCCTTTTGGGTCGTCCATCGGATGCAGGTAGATTTTGTCGCATTAGCTTTTAACGAGGGATCTTTGTTGTCCATTTGTTGGATCATTGCGGGTTTATGGCACGGAGCCTTTTTAGATTCCGCCATCGATGGACACCAGCGACCACAATATTTTGTCGGAGAGGACGATTCTGCAAGCGAATCGTCACAAAGCGAAAAAGACAATACACCCTTCTGGGAGATGCCGACGTTATCTACGGGCGGTCCAACTGCAGCAGGATTGCTGGCGGTCAATACCTTCATCAACACTATTAGCTTGCGACTCATCATGGCCTTGGTTGTCGCCGTGGCAGAACACCGAGCCGTGTTTGATGATCCTCTTGAACAGTTGATTCCCTATGAAGTCGGATTTGGGCTGATATTGATGAGTGCGTGGCGTAGTATTCATTCGGCATTCGTACCACGCATCTAAATCGGGAGATGGTGTGAACCTCATGACCATCTGTACATTCGGCATTCAGCAAACGACAGAGCTTTAGTCGTGTAAATACATTATGAATGCGTCTAATTATTTTAGCAGATGGCTTTGTTAGTTCCCGAAATATGATAGTTTACTATTGTAACTATGTACAGTTAAAATTGAAATCCAATCCACCTATCTCCCTATGAGGTTGCACGACTGCTAATGGATACGGAGTACTTGCTAATTATAAAAGTATCATGTTTTAACCTTCCTTGAAAACCATCTGCGGCGTTCTTCAATCTTCCGGCCCCATTTTCCAACCATTTCATCCATCGTGCTTCCATGATACAAAACCTTTTATTTGCTTTGCTCTCTTATAAATTTTACGATGTCTGTCACGCTGACAACTCCTACAGGTTTGAGATGTTCGTCTACCACAAAAACTCTGTGATAACCAGTTTTGGCCAACAGTCGAATCGCGTGCCCTAACGTCGACGATTCTTTCACGTGAGAACTCGGATATTTCGTTTCTTTGGAACGATCTTCTTGACGCACGGCGCTCAAATACGTGACAATATTCAATCCTAGATCGGCAATCGCAACCATATTACCCTCCTCGTCCGCCTCGTCATCATCCATTGCTACAGCCAGTTTGATATCCGACGCACTAGTATTTCCCACCAAAGCACCATCGCTACTGTCAACAATTGCAACTCCAGATAATCGGTGCGAGTCCATCAACTCGAAGACGTCGCTTGCAGTGGCGGTATCAGGACTGCTAATGACCTGCTTTTTGTAGGGCAACTTGGACTCAACAAGAGGCCTTGCAAAGAAAGCTTTCAATGAGGCATTTTTGTTTTCTGCCAGTAAATGGTCCACAAAAAATTTGACAATTGCTGATTGTGAAATAATACGAACGCAACGTCCGGTTGCACTGTCAACAATTGGGACGCGATGACATTGTCGCTCTGCACACATATCGCAAATTTGTTTGATCGTGGCATCGTCCGTCAGGGACACAAAGGGATTGCGAGCTGCCAAATACGAAACGGTAAATTCTCCTTTAGCAGCGCATCCCGGAATACTGTCGTTCAAGAACCATTTGGTAAGCTTAAGGTTACTAACAGACGGTTTGGATTTTGCTTCTACTTCTTGCTTGTGCGACGCAATGACAGTGGACAGGAGATCGCGCATGTCAAAAAAGCCAATATTTTTTTTGGTAGATTCGCACCAAACGGGTGCCCCAATTATATTGTTCTTCAGCAATACTTTGGCGGCTTCGACAGGAGTCATGGTCACAAGGACTTCCACTACTTCTTTGTGAGGAATTTCCACATCAGTGACTTTGTTGGCTTCTAAAAAGTTGAGTATCTCCTCGGCGGCAGTCATGTTGGAAAGTAGAGGTTCAGTGCTTAGTTACTGGTTTTGATTTAATCAGGTTCATCCGTGGCTTTCAAGTAGAGTGTTAGTAGCTAATACCGTTCCTCGAGTGTTGTTTCTAATTTCTAATTGTGACGTGAAGCACCCAGAAAGGATTACAAGTTACAAGTGCTTGCTGGTGACATACATGACCACATACTACTATTCTGTAGCGAGGTGTTCGGTTCTTTAAAAGTCGCTGTGATTTGGAACAAGTGATCGTCTTAAATCTGGCCTTCTTGGAAATTACTGTATTTTTTATTTTTCTCCCCCACAACAATACAGTAACAAGCAACAGCATTCCAAAAACCAAAACACAACCATACTACAATAGATTGTCGCAACAAAAAACAATGAGCCGATTTTCTTCTTCTTCCATGTCTCGATCCAACAAAAGTGACAGCTCCAATAGCGTCCAGTCCATTCTAGTCGGTCTTCAGCGTGAGACAGAGCAGCTTCGCAATGACACGCAAGCCATTCTCCGGACCAAGTCCACGAGCGACGCCGAACTCCAACAATTGAAGAGTACGTACCATGCGTTAGGACAAACCAAACAATGCTACCAGGAAACGCTCGGTGGATTCCATGGTAAACAACGCATCTGTGAACAAGAGCATGCTCGGGTCCAGCATCAGCTTTCGCTCATTCGTTCTGAATTGGCAGAATGGAATCGTCGTGTCGACCAATGCCGTCAAGACGAAGCGTCCAAGAAACAGTCCTACTGTAAGACCATGTTGGAATTGGGGGATCGACAAGAGGAATTGTTGCATCAATTGGAAGCAGTGCGATTGATGTCTGTGGTTTCAAGCGAGACGGTTGGTTTGTTGGTAGAGCTTTCCGACAACATCAACAACAAAGACGCGATGCAGATTGACGGCATTGTTGGTAACTCGCAAAATAGGCTTACCGAGAAAGCCGTCACATTCAAAAATACGGCCGATCAAATGCAGCAAGCGCGTGACGACAACGTGATTCTTCTCCAGCAGTTGGCCGTGTTTCGTCAACAAGCCATGGAAACGAGAACAAAAAAGAATTCGGTCGTCGACACTAATAACTACAAGGTACGACTCGATAAAGAATAGACGAAAAACTGATGGATGGGTGTGTTTGTGCGCGTTTTCTTCTTCTAATGTAGTATGCTTGGTCTCAATTTTTTTGCCTGTACCTCTGTCGTTTCTTGGCAACTTTGTATACCGTCACTTTTCGACCGCAATGCCAAAGCTCGGGGAAAACGATTTGTTGGAATTGGAAGCCTTGTGGAAAGAGGGTCCTCAAGCCGCTGGTAAAAAGAGCGAATACAATCGAGACAACGTTCCTGAACACATGGATTTGTTTTACGGTGATACTGGCAGCGACTGTGTTGATGATCACGAGATGGAAGAAGGCGACAATCAAGAGCAGGATGGTCGTTTAAGCGAATCCAATCGCATGGAATAAGTGAAGTTGGCATGCGGTGATTCTGTGTTGCGCGATGGTCAAACAAGGTGACTTTACACCCCATCACCCCATAAAATCACCGGTATGGTACCACTTGATGCGTTTCTGCCTGTTTGGACGTTTCCTTGTTCAAGTGAAACTCGTCCTACTACCACTTCAAACAAGAATAGACGTTTGCTTCGTCTTTTACAAGCATCGATCGTTTCAGTTTTGAATGACAAACCATCACTGTCTTTTGGACAATACTTATTGCGTCTATGCTTTCATTCTTTTATTTGCACAATCTTCTAGTCGATTTTATATAGTGTACGAGTATGAATTTTTCGCTGGTGAATAATTGACAGAACAAATAATTTCGCATTGGTTGCATGCGAAGAGAGCAGTTCTGTAAGCATTGCGTGGGCATTTTCTTTGGCGCAGAAAGCTATCATTTTTTTCGGTTTGTCTAGTTTTCCCGAATATGAAAAATGCAAACTGCGTGCTATGATACTTCCACTTCCTTCGTGTCTTTCCCCCCGCTCAATTGATTGTATTTTTGTTGCCTCTGCTGTCTTCGAGACGATGATAATGATTTCGATGGTGGAGATGTGGACATTGTAGCTGTGGCATCGCCCTCCAAAGGCAACGCTGCAGCTACTTGAGAGTTTCCCTCGTACCTGGAGGGCGATGTTGGATGTTGCTCTACTCCCGTTATGGCAATTTCTGGATTGGTCATTTCACCTGGTTGTCGTACATTGGGTGGCAATTTTGGAGAAGGATACTTGCAAAAAATCGTCACTGCCGCCACTGACCAAAAGACAGTTGCTACTGTATCTGCTTTGGACCCCCAACTTAGTCGACACGAATTATTTCCAATTTGACAATATGAATTTTGAAACCATACAAAGGCTAATGATTGAAATATCGCAGCCAGCAGAACTTCGTATCCCGCCCACCGCCAGGTGGCTTTGGAGAAGACGCAACAGGCGCTGAACCACAGAAATAACGCCCCTCCTCCTCCCAACACCAAAGCCAAAAAGGCAAATGCCTTGGCAGCCTTCCACGCTGGATCCGGTGTCAATCGCTCCAAATTGTAATCCGTACAGCTGCCTGTGTACGTGACTTCCCACGTATCCGTGGAAGAATCGTACTCGGGTTTGCGAAAGGCAGCGTAGCCGACTTCTACCCACGGTACAGAATCATCGTCATCCGTTATCGTCTGGACAATAGGACCTTCAATGATGGCATAGTCGCATCCGTCTTGAAATATAGAGGCCACCCAGGCCATGGTCGTCAGGACGGTGGGCAACAATGTATATCCACCATGGGGCAACAAAAAACACGAATTCCGGCCCATTCTCTTTTTTCGGGGTAGCAGGATGCGACGTGCTATGGTGCTTGCTATTATTTGTCGGGTGGTATTTGATGGATTCGGTGTAGAATACTAGCTCAGTATTCGGTAGTAAATTGGTTTTACTGGAAAAGAGTTTAAGTGAGATGAAGTCTAGCTAGTTCTTGCATACTGCCAGTACTGGTAAACTACTTCCTTATTAGTAGTAGAGTAGACTACTACCACGTAGTAGACTACTTGGTTCTGGTAAATACTCGTATTATGCAGTGGTGGACATTTAGTGGCACCCGGGCACATTATTTCAAACCGGGGAGGCATTGGAAGACAAAAACTTGCATTCGGTGAGGTAATACGATACTCTAGTAGGTTCGAGCAACTCTATTAGCTAGCTAGTACTCAGTACTCGATTGTCATGCTTTTTTACTTCATCTCTACAGTAGCAGTGCAAGCAACTTGCAAAGTCAAGTTTTGCTATTCGATGCGCCATTCAAACAAGAAAGGTTGCGATGTCACAACAATGATTATGTTTCGGAAGAATTTGGCAACTTATAACAAGGAGAAAAATAGCGCACTTGGACACCAGCAACAGGATCAGGGGCAACGCTCGTTTGGATGCTTCACGTTAGTTCTATTCAGCTTGCAGAGTTGCCATTTTTCGTGGAATTGCTTTCTAAGAACAACTTCTGCATTGCTTCCCGTACTAGATCTGGTGGCGCAGAGGTGAAAAATATCTTTTAGCAAATTTGAAACATGACAACTATCAACTTGAACGGCGAGGTAATTTCTACTTGATTGTGGCATGGTTGCGTCTTCGCGAAGACGCAGCAGCATATCCTTTGCCAAGTAACAGCAGGGAACTTGCGCATTCCCCTTGCTAAAACAACGATATATCCAAAGTAACTATAGCGTTTGGAAAGTGTATATCTACAGGATGTATATGTATATGCAAATGCTAGCTGATGTTTGCGACTCGGATGAGAAGAAGCGCACTGTTCACGTCACCGATGACGTCCACCTCGACTGTACATATTTGCATAATTACTGCTGTAGTGTGCAGGCGATGCAAGTTAAAAGAAGATTGGTGGAAATTGCCATATGTTTCAAAAGAAAGTAGGAATGGTGGAGACGTTCAAGTCAAGCTTGCAGCGGCATTTTTTATGCCTGGAGGACGACGCGAGCTGCATGAATTGAGCAACGTCTTGCGAGGACAGCAGGCATTATCTGCTGAGAGTGAGGCGTTTCGTCACTAGCTTTGGTTTTGAGCGAAACACCAGAATGTACGGTACATAATCCCGCATCAATAGACAGTAAACTTCTAGTAGCTAGCTACTGTACTAGAAGAGAAAAAAACAAATGGTGCCAGTTCACTTAAGGTCTGATTCACGGCAATGTTCAGGACTGAATATTTTGAGTCATTTTTACGTAGAAATCCTGTAGAAATGTACCAGGAACCACTGTAAATACTAATATCTTGTTTTGTTAACAATAATTACTCTTTTTATCTAACTTACATATCAATAAGCGTCGTTATAGTCCTTGTCTATAAGTTTGGATAGGCAGTTTTCATAAGGAGCTTGGTTTTATAGTCATTTCAACGCTTTTTTTGCAGAAATGTGTGGTTTTTCAGTACCTACTACGGCCAGTAAGAGAACCGTCCTTATGAAAACCACATGCCTAGCTGTGTTCATGAGAATATTTACTATATATCTTTGATGAGGGCCACGATCAAAAGAAATAGGGAAGCCTTTCAAAAAACTGCCTCCGATGACTTCAAAATTCGAATAATCAACTAGATTTTCTACATGAAAATTTTAAATTTTTGAAAGTTATGAGGTGATAGGGAGAGTTCAACAGGCAAAAAACCCGCCTTGCTCGCCAAATTATTTATGGGAATTCCAAGTTGGCAATAAATAAAATAATTTCTTTTCACCGAATAGACAAAGAAAACACTTATAAACCAATCTACTTTATTTTTTATACTAGAAAAAATTAGTTGAGAAATGTTTTTTTTTCTGGAAACACTCTTCATCATCGTCGTGTACCATCTCAACATGATCATGGACCACCATCACTCGTAGTATCCATTGCAATTCCAGACTTCGCTTGTAGTAGGTTCCATCTCGCTTAGCTCTCTTATCTTGGTCTTTGCCAGCTTTAAAGCACTCGAACCTTGCCTCTGCTCTCTTCCTCTTGTTGCCTGGCTTCTTCCAATAGGCCGTAAGGTACTGAAGTTTCCCATCTTTCCTTTTGGCCCACTCAAACAAGACGTTGTTCCAGTCCACAGGCAAGCCAATGGCATGAAACAATCTTCGCAGTGTCTCCTCGTATCCAACTGAGTCCTGAATTGCTACAAGGTTAACTCGGTCTTTCAATGAAGAAGTGCCACCATAGTGTCGGTCCTTGGGAGCAGCAGCAGTCATTTTGCGATTGAGACTCTCGTTCTTTTGTGTGCTGAAGTTATGATGGACTTGAGCAAGTGCTTCCTTTGATAGATGACTCGCAAGAGCTGCTTCTACTTTCTTGAACACCAGCTTTCCTTCTTCAGATTGCTTCTCTCGGAAGCGTTCGTCAGCTCTATATGCTGCAGGCAATTCATAACCGGGCTCTTCTTCACTGCGCAATACTCGACACCAACGTTTGTTGCAGCAGCCATGATCATTGAAATGATGCAAGTAAATACACTTTGCTTTCATGCAAAACTGCTCAAATGGAAGCTGTTGGTTCTCTTGTTGATGAAAGAAGTATCCGGCATTGAACTTGATACGCTCTGCATCATACTTTGTCCAACCACTCTTGATGCGATTAGCATTAGAAGCACTGTTCAAAGCATACACTGCACTACCAATTACCTTGATCCTGTGTGAGATGTCGCATAAGTAGCTGGAAATTTCAGGAACCCACAGTGGAAGCTTTCCATGATCAGGTAAGAATACTCGTGCTCCTCGTCTGTCGACTTTGAATGGCCAATCAGTGTTCTTCTTTTGTGTCCAGCCTGGATAATCACGGTCAGCAAGTGCCCTGTAACTGTGCCTTGTGTTGGCACGAGTTGTGCTATCATCATCGGTGATTAACTGAGTAATATAACACTGCAAGTCGTCTTGCTCTTTGCCTGCAAGATACTTGCAATGATCCACGGCTGCAAGAGGCTCCATTGCTTTTGAACTGCGATCTGCATCATAGTTCTTAGCACATCGATGTATTGGTGGGTTAATGCCAAGCTTTGTTGCCCTGCTGCAAGTAAAGCAGTGCTTGGAATATGCAACAATGGAGATAATCTTCTTGCTGTAGCCACCGATTGCGAAGTTGTGTCCGGTTTTAGAGTTGTAGGTACCCTTTCCTATGGATCTTTTCTGCCAAGCTCCATCCATACCCACTGTCAAACCAATCTTTAACTTGTTGTCATGATAACCAACTCGAGTGTGCATCAACTCGTTTAGCTTGTTAGTTTTGTCTTGTCCTCCGGCAGCTTGACCTTCATCAGTTGCTAGCCAGTGTTGATAGGCTTCCTGTGCAGCTCTTCTTGTTGCTTCCACTTCAGCTTTGATGTTGGAGTTAACAACAACCTCGGCTACAGTTTCCTCAGCAATGCCAACTTCCTCTTGGATTCGTTTCCACTTATTTGTATTGCCAATGCCAGCTGCTATACCAAGGAATGACAACAGCGTAACAACACCTCGTAGTCCTATTCCAAGCTGATGCATCATGAGGGAAATAGAGTAGTTGACAGCATAATCCATGAACTTGCCACCACCACCGTGAGAGGAGTCGTCCTCCTCGTCCTCGTCCTCATTGTCCTCCTCGTTGATGCTGTTGTCTTCTTCCTCGTCACCACCATCATGATTGTCTGCTACCACTGCTTGTTTCTTCTTCTTCGTCCGAAGTCCGTGTATTGGTGTTATTGCCACTGAGTGCTCACACTTCTCACATATAATAAAGATCTCTGTCGCAAAGCCATACGTCTCTTGCGATACATTCAATCTCTTTTGGTTACACTTGGGACACTTGAAAGTGTTCTCAAAGGTGTAACAAAATTCATAATAGGGGATAAGAATGTTCACTGCTGGGGGCATTGCTTTTGTCTTACCACGACTGTTGTTGTCGTCCTCGTCGTCCATCTCCTGATTGGCTTCTTCATCATCATCATCATCATCATCATCATCATCATCATCATCATCATCATCATCATCATCATCATCATCATCATCGTCTGAAGACGACGAGGATAATTCCTCGTTGTCTTGTTGTTGTTGTTGTTGGTGGTGTTGTCGTCGTCGTCCACCACCACGACTCCTCCTTTCTTGTGTTGTTGTTAGTAGCAGCCTGTGTGGAAGTATGGGGCTCTCACCATCAGCATCATCAGCATGAGGTGACGACAAGAAGCAACTTCTTGTAGCACCACCAGGACCACGCTCAGCACCCCAAGTGGTGGCGGTGGTCTTCTTCTTCTTTGCTCGCAGGACCTGGTCCGACCGATCCATCGCAGACAGCATCTGCAAGAACTCAGATGATCTCTGTTTCCTCTTCTTAGTAGTAATACTAATAGGTTGATCCGGTGGTGTGGTGGTTGTGGTGATTGTTGTTGTATCATCGTCCTCTGACGATCTTCCTCGTCCTCCTCTTGTTGTTGTTCTTGTTGATGACGAGGATGCGTCTAAAGCCCAAGTTATGTCTAAATATATTACTGTTGTGTACTTACACTAAAGCAAAGAGGGTCTACAGACCAATTGACTTAAATTGGTTTTAGTTAGCATAAGCTTTGGCTAAAGC
>Ga0100402_1000825_pt1 | contig 36358 bp, 23 predicted proteins | sample CryGeyme20150102_FD_80419 | JGI IMG/M metagenome (GOLD analysis project Ga0100402, IMG submission 80419) | Groundwater microbial communities from Crystal Geyser aquifers in Utah, USA - Crystal Geyser metaG 2015-0102 | ecosystem: Environmental > Aquatic > Deep subsurface > Groundwater | place...
CGGAGGATAGTCTAGATAACTCTTACTTAGCATGGTTCCTAGGTGTCCATGGCCCACTGGTTAAGGATTGATATCCTTTAATTAACCAACGCCATGACACTGGAGGACGATTACAAACAAAAAGGGTGGTTTGGGGCAGTCCAGGGGGACTGTCAGCCCTATTCCTCCAAAACTGAGGATAGTCTAGATAACTCTTACTTAGCATGGTTCCTAGGTGTCCATGGCCCACTGGTTAAGGATTGATATCCTTTAATTAACCAACGCCATGACACTGGAGGACGATTACAAACAGGTATACCTGACGTTGCATTTTGAAGTAAGTTTAATCGATTGATTGCGAAATAATGAAGTAGGATTGCTAGTAGCGTGTATTCTTAATATGAGTTGGAAAAAATAATTAACTTCATACCTGGTACGGAGTAGTTGACAGATTTTGGCGAGCCTGGGAAATTCAAACAACGTGTTTTTTCGTTTTACTCCAAAAAAAAATTTTCCATGCAAATAAGTCGCACACAAGCTCACAGGCTAACACTGTCAGCGACCTCGTTACCTCTACAGCAAACTTGAGCAGCAAATGTCGATTACTACCTAGATTGATTGCTAGCAGTACTTTAGTTGAGGAGATTATGATAGATTTAGAAATCTTAAAAATTGGTAATGAATTTTTAGCGTGCGGGAATCTACACTCGACAAGACGTGTGTTTTCTATGGTGTGTTTGTATGTACATGGACAGACCTCACAGACGCGTTTTTACAGAAGGAATGCTTTGGCCTTTGGGGCGAATCAAACCACCTGACCGCCTTTGTGGCAGAGCCAAAGATGTTTTTTATTTACAGGAGAAGAAGAAGAAGACATGGAAGATGTAGATATGTCTTGATCAAAGCTCCATTCAATGGTGGGGAACTCAGCAGCATCGGTCTCATCGAGGAGACCGCTAAACAAATCCGATACTTGAAAGGAAGGAGCAGCAGCGCTTGTTGTATTGGAACGTTTAAATCGCTTATTTTGTGCATATGGTGGTTCATCGGATTGGAGGAGACTGACCAGGCTAGCAGTAGCAGGTTGTAATGCGGGCAAAGAGGATTGGAGCATATCCATACTACTGCGCTTCTGGGCTTTCGGCAAGCTGCAACTGCCTCTGGAGTTTATTGCGTACGTCGCTCGGCCCTCTTTGCATGAGGAGGACCTATGCATTGGAGATATGATTGCTTTGGCAGATTTGCTGACCATTTTATTCATTTTTTAGTTATCTCGTGTAGGAATATTCCCAGCAGAAGTTCGCTTGTATTCTTAAATTTTATGGCTTCTCCTTGTGCCGCCCCCATCGCTGTTTGGTCAGACCGATGGATGTTGATACTGGGGACCTTCAAGTACTAGAGTAGTAGTACGGTACTTAGAACATAGTTGCGCTGTGAAGAAGCACACTGTGTTCTTTCAGTATGCGAGGAACAACCATACTCTGCGTTCGAGTCAACCACCTTCTTTTGCGACTGAGGTGGCGGATTTTGGATCAAAAAGAAGTCAACTACTACCAGTACTACCGTACTACGGTAACTGGTACTGTACCTACTACCTAGTACCTGGTACTATTGTCCCAATAGTACCAGTACTATTACTGGACTACCAGTACAGTAGGACTTCTTGTACCATGGTAGCCTACCCTGGTAATAGAGCCGCATCCTCTTTCCTTCAACTACAGTAGAGTTATCAGGTACAGTACCTGGTACCATACCACGGTACTACTACCTGGTATGGTACCCTGGTGGTACGGTAGTAAATTCGGTACCAGTAGGGCAAAGAATACTACTACCAGGTACAGTAGTACTGGTATACCATTCACAACAGGAATCTTAAGTGAGCCTACCGTTAAATAAAAAGTTTACTTCAACTTATATTTCGCATTCATGTTTACCTAATCACGTGAAGGCATAATGAACGTTAATCATTAAGCACATCTAAAAAATATCACTACCCTGGTGGCTGTTATGGCTACCTAGTAAAGAAAAAAAGTATTTCTTTTTTTCGCTGCGCTGGCTTGAAAAGAAGCAGGATGTCTGACATCCATGTTCTCTGAACTGTTTATGTTTCATGCTTCTAAGTCTGGGTCATCAGGCCAAAACATTCAGTCAGTCGCTAGTAGTAGTACCTCATTGAAGTTGGCTACTACCAGGTACCATACTAGTAATTGGTAGTACTACCGTACTATACTAACATTGCTGTTGTTGGCTGAAGTACTACGGTAGTACCGTACAAGTACCAGGTGCATGGTACCATACCTGGTGTTCAGGTACCTGGTACTACTACCTGATACGATACTTCTAGTACTCACACTCATCATCACCAAGCAAGGTTACTGGTACCGTACCCGTGTTGAAAAGAAGTCCCTTGGATATGTTAACGTTTCTGGTAGTGTACTAAGACATACCAGGTACACCAGATGACTTCATACCAGTACCACTACCTGGTACCAGGTACTAACTAGTACCTGGGTGGTAGTAGTACCATTATTAGTACCAGGTAGCAAGTACCAGGTACTCGTAGTAGGTTTTAACTGAAGTACTAGAATGTCGCACACAACGGTATCTTTCCCCGAAAAGAATTCCTTGGAATATACAATGGCAGTCTTGAACTGCCTGAAAATGCAATGGCAGGTTAGCGCTGCATCAGCAGTTTTTACCAGGTAGGTCTAGTTGTCGTTGGGCATTATTGGCGGTGGTAGAAAAGAAGCTTCTTTGAAAGCTGTTTCTCGGTAGTCTTACCTTCTTCTTTGAAAGCTTTTTCTTGGCAGTCATGTCACTGGCAATAACTAAGGGTTATTCGGTATGCTGACTACCTGGTACAGTGTGGCATTCCCGGTAGTACTCGTGTACGACAGCAGCAGGGCGGTCGTAACAGTGGTACTGGTAACTTTGAATTTCCGGTCCTGAACGAACACAGGGGAGGAATTTTTAGTGTACTAGACTACGTACCAGGGTAGTGGATTGAATGCGCAACCCAATGCGTCGTTTAATGGAAACCGAAAAGAAGACATGCTAAACAGAACCATCTGTTCACAAATAAATATCTGCACATCTGCTCTCCAGCCTTCAACAACGATGGATTGCAAAACGAACCTTCTTGCGGAACAAACACTGTTATAGTTGCTCTTGTCAGCACGAAGCTGTATAGGTCAACAAATCAAACAACCAAAGAGGTCAATCAACATTCAGAAAAGTATGTGTGGGGTCACATGTCTCGTAAATCACCAAGCTCCCATCATGCCGCCAGGCTCCATAATTTCAGACGACGACTACAAAGATCAGTTCTACGGCAGAAGCGACAGTTTGCCCGCGACCACCGCCCTTCATTATTTTCTTCAAGGAGCGACAAGGAGTGAGCTGAGTGACATTTTTCATTGTTCGTCGCAATCTTGTGCCGACAGCATGGTTAGTCTTGACGGCTTTCCGAATTTAGAATGGAAGACCGACGCGCTCTTTCCTTCCGAAAACAGCAACGCTGTCATCATCAAGACGGAGACTCCTGTCGTGTCCAGACTTATCCGTCCTCGAAGGCACGGTAGTCTAGTTCGATCCATCTCCCTCCTTTCCAAAATACTGAGCGAGTCCGAGAACGAGTTTATTACTACTACCACTAGTTCTAGGCCTCCGCCCAACAAAAGAAGAAAAACCGCAAGTTTTGCCTTCTCGTCCAGTCGCAAACGACCAAAACCTGCCCATAATCAAATGCCATGAAAGTACTTGGATCCTCTGACCAACAAAACGAAGATTCCACTCGCTTGCACAGAAAAGCACTACAATTTAGAATACCTTCAACGAGTCCTCCTCCAATAAAGGAGTCAGCTATTTCGCACATAAGATATTCTTGCTCAACAGATTATGCAGAATACAAAAATGAACAAACACGAAAATGAAGTACCTCACTACGAACAAACGAGCATGAGCATCAAAAACATTACAGTGAATAACTGTTGTTGTCCTCAACGCAGGATCATTCTGCGTGCATCGCAGCAGGATCGATCAACCCCTTTTCTTGTACAAAGCTCATCGCGCTCACGCTATGAATGATTATCTTATCACTTCGCATGCTCGTGTACATTAAATGCAGCAGGATCGATCGATTCCCTGCCTTCTTGTGCAAAGCTCATCGTGCTCGCGCTATGAATGATCATCTTGTCGCTACCTCTTCGCATGCTCGTGTGTACATATTGTCCTACACAAGGGGACGACGACAGCCTGCACAAATCTCTCACCGTCGTCACGTAAAGGTGCGCATGTAAATACTAATCAATTAGAGACGTAGATAAGTCCATCTTAAAACACAATTCAAAGTTTGCCCTTACATTCAAATTCAAACAAAAATCTGCCGCCATTGTTTTGGATATAGGAGGAGAGAAAGATCGATATTTGTTGTCAGGCATTGCTTGCTACTAGGAGGGCTAGCCTTCCTTTGAGGTGACTACAAGTTGCATTCACTTGCATGCACCGCGCGCATCCATTTCTCGTCAGACCGAACTTATTGCGAGGGTGTGTCACTTTGTGCCATAGTTGTATCCCCGTAAGTTAGATGTTCCAGTTTTCTTTGTGGGAAAGGAAGTTAAGAATGGCTACTAGGAAAGTTCAGTAGGGGTGAAAAAATGAAAGTGGGTTTAAGATTTCTAAAGTATTACTACCACAGAGTGTTTGTAGTGGAGGGGATAGAGTTTAAAGTATGTACAACTCTTTGCATCAGGCAACGTAAGAGGTTTCTCCCGTTTATGTAAGGTTGGAAGAACCAGCTGCAGTGCCGCTTGGTACGATATATATGGTACCGCTTGGTAAGATATGGTAATTGTATAGGCAAAAAGGGATTCGATGGAACAAGGCTTATTCAATAGGCCTTCGATCGATGTAAACAACGCTGAAAGAAAGGCGAGTGCGAGTGCTTTCATGTTTCATGATGCCATGGTCATGCGTCTATGAACAAACGATGTGATTACAGCTGTAGGACGGTGATGCACGTGATCACCGTGAAGGCTTTGAAGGCTAGCGGCGAAGCACTTAGATCGCAAGAGACCACCGTTGTTGGTGGATGTCTGTAATAGATTGCTGTCGCCTCGGAAAATGAGTTCTTGCGGGTTTCCAGCGGTATTCATACGGCGGAAAGAAGATTCTTCATTGCTCGGTATAAATTCGTCCATCTGATCGAGCCAATCGATAGTAGGAAAATGTTCGGCAGCCACTTCAAAACAAAGAGACCTTGTCGCCATTGTGCTCTCGACATCCTCTTGGGGGATAGAGACGTTGGACAGAGACAATTTGAGTTGTTCGAGAGCTACCGTAGCTGGCTTGTGATTGGAATGTGGTGGCACCATTGTTGGAGTGTTAGATTGTTCGCTGCTGAGAAAATGGTATGAAAAGCAGAGGTTGGTATTCTTGTCCAATGAGCAACTGCTACTCGTATTATTACTACTAAAGCTACAGTAGTACAACTAGCTGAGTTGTCGGAACACTTTTGCATCGTTTAACTTGGAGAACATACCAAATGCCAAAAAGCGCGCTCGATGATGTACGGAGTTCGGATTTCTAGTCGTCTCGGGAAAGCGTTCTTAAATAATACTCGAGTACTCAACAACTCGCAAGTTGAATACGAACGCAACAGGAAGCGACTAATTTGTGTGTCATGAGCAACCTCCTCCCCGTTAAAAAAAAAACACTGTAGTTTTATTGAAACAAGGCAGGGAGCCTTTTGCACTCTTCAGACACATAACTGACCACCATGAGAGAAAATTATTATTATTTGTCCAAGCTGCAGCGTCACGAAGCTCCGCCGCTCACTTTGCGCGCTCTCATTCTGAAGTCTCAGAGATCAATCCTGCAGCACAATGCCATTCTAACTAGTAAAGAAGCGTTCTTATTGACTTGTCAATCCAAAAAGACTAAACAAATATGGACAGGCACTATCTAGGTTTGAGCTAGTCTACTGTTCTGAGATGAGGAGAATTTGGAGAAGGAAAAGTTGGATATTCACCGTGCTCGCGAGATGCTGATGCTAACGCAAGGCTTCTGTCGATGGGGCTGGTAGAAAATGTTCAGAGTGTTGCTCTTTTGCCTAAACTAGACCGTCTCAACAGTAGTATTTTTCGTAAAAGCAGCCTTCCTTGATTTAAGTGATCCTCCTGCCCCCCCTGCATTCGTATCCATGAAGGTTAGAGTTAACATGACTCATCAAGAAGAAACAACTAAAGCAAAAATTGGAACTCTTTAAAAGGGGCTCTATGCTCTATCCACTCATGATATTACTATTCGTATTCCTTACTACTAGCTCAATAAATACTTCACGTTGTAACCACTAAGAAACACTACTTCATCTTAAGGACCGTCTTTATATTTTGCGGAGATCTTCAACTGGATTATCGGAGCTCTCAACCAACCGTGAGCCCCATTTTTACTGCTGCAGACACGTAGGCACAAGGCACAACTACCATCATGCTGAAACTTGCAGCCCCAGGTCGTCGGTTTCTACTCAGACCGATTTCCAGGGAGCTGCCCGCAACTTTTTTGAAACCAGCATCCATCTTCCGTCCCTTTAATTCTGTTCTTACTTTGCTACAGAATCCTTCTGTTTTTAAAAATCAACGACCAAACTATTCTTTCTTTTCAACGAGCAGCTTTAATCCAGGAACCAGCACAACCACTACCACTCAACAACCGGCAAAGAAAGACGAAGAAAACGAGAGCAGCCTCCAAGAAGATAAACACGATGCGAAGCTCAATGTTGACACTCTCCGTCGATTGGCTGATTTTTCCAAGCCGGAACATTCGTTGATTGGTTGGTCGGCTGCAACTTTGTTTGTGACTTCGTCGACTACGTTGGTCCTGCCCGCAGCTTCCGGACAAGTACTGGACATGATCATGAGCGGAGATCCTTCTGTCTCGCCCACTCTTGTAGCAACTGGCCTGTTTGGACTAACCGCCCTGGCTGGTGGGGGAGTCTACGCAAGAACTTTGTGGTTGCAACAGGCAGGGAATACGCTTGTGGCCAGATTAAAACATACTCTGTACCACTCGATATTAAAACAGGAAATGGCGTATCTGGATCGCATGAAAACGGGAGATTTGGTAACACGGCTATCACAGGACACCACCATGATCCAGTCGGTGGTAACAACACAAGCAGTTGCTGCCTTGAGGGCTCTCGTCATGTTGACGGGATCTGCCGTAATGCTTTTTCAGACATCCACCACACTGGCATTCGTATCATTGGGAACGTTACCTCCACTCTTTCTGGCTGCTCGGCACGTTGGTCAGAAACTTCGAGAAAAGCAACGGCATGTTCAAAATCTTCATAGCAAAGCAACAGCGATTGCAGAAGAGGGACTGAATGGGATAAGCACAGTTGTCCAGTTTGGAGCACAGTCACAAGAAGTCGATCGCTACGCAACTGCTGCTCACTGGGCCCACGATGCAGCCATTCGGACTGGTAAGACGCAGGCATTTTTCGATGGTGCCGTTCATATTGGTGCCAACGGAGCCATCTTGTGCGTCCTGGGCTATGGTGGTTCCATGGTTGTGGCGGGCACCATAACAGCGGGGGAGTTGACAGGATTTTTAATGTACAGCTTGCTGTTGGCGGGCAATGTGTCCTCGCTGTCGGGTACCTACGCGGAAGTTATGAAAGCCGTGGCAGCCGCGGACCGCGTATGGGAAATCATTGACAGACAACCTACCATCCCATCCGGAGTAGACAAGATTGTAACGCCGACTTTGACGAAATCAGGTGAAAGCTTCAACGAAATTGCGCTAACAACGTCATCAGACTCTATACCAAGAGGAAGAGCTATCTTTGACCACCCACTGCCGGTGGAATTTCGAAACATCCAATTTGCTTACCCCACTCGCCCCGATGAGCGCGTGTTGGGTCCAAACTTTTCGCTCCATGTTCGTCCAGGAGAAGTTTTAGCATTAGTCGGTGGTAGCGGTTCAGGGAAATCAACCTTGGCAAGTCTATTAACGCGGCTCTATGACATTGATGATAATACAAATGATGGAAGTAGTGCTATTTTGGTAAACGATCGCGACATTCGAGAGTGGGACCCCGATGAATTGCGAAGGCAAGTCATTGGAATTGTATCCCAAGAGCCGTGGCTATTGGATGGAACCATTAAAGAAAATATTCTTTACGGACGACCCACAGCCTCGGACGAGGAAGTGGAGGAAGCTGCCCGCCATGCAAATGTCCTTCCGTTTGTAACTGCATTTCCAAAAGGACTTCAGACGCGAGTGGGTCCTAGAGGAACACAACTCAGTGGTGGGCAAAGACAGAGAGTAGCACTGGCAAGGCTTATTCTGAAGGACCCACCAATTGTAGTATTAGACGAAGCTACGAGTGCACTTGATGCACAAAGTGAATACCATGTCAAGCAGGCGATTGACTCTGCCATGCAAGGGCGGACAGTAATATCCATAGCACATCGATTGTCCACCATCCGAGGAGCCGATCGCATTGCGGTCCTTTTGGATGGACAAATACAAGAGATTGGTACCTTTGAAGAGCTTTCAAAGAAGGAAGGAGGTGCTTTTCATATTCTCATGGGCCGTCAGCTAATATCTCCTAGTCCTGCCTAATTCGGGTTGATCCCCTGGGATTTCGGGGGCATTGCAAATAACAGCACACGAAGCAAACAACTACAAAGTGACATAGTAGATGCAGTTCTAAAATATGTGTTAGATACGCAGCTATCATTTCTGTGTCGTCGGCCGCAAAGCTGCATCCAAAAAATGTGACCTCCAAAATATCGAGAAAAGGCTATTGGATACGATCATCAGCTTCAGGGAAGAATCCAGAGTGGCGCTGCGGCATTCGCGGTGGATCCTTGGCTGGCTCCAGTGTAGGAAGTAACGATTGATTGGCCCTGATCCTATCAAATTGCACACGGAATCTCAGCTCAGACGCACAGCAATGCGCTTCGTCTTTAGCTGTCGGGCCGTGGACAAAACCCTCTACTGGTTTTCGTTCAGTTGAATCTTCTTCGTCAATATCATCTGATCTCTTTGGCGAACCAAGGCGAGGTGCCCTTGTTTCTTTAGCAGACAAAGAGCTGTGCCAACGAGAAAGGACAGGCCTTGTGCAACTAGGGTTCGCACGAAGCGAAGGACGATGTGAGGGCGCACTGTTATGTACAGTTGTGGTGTTGTTCTCGCTGATTGTGGGCAAGCTGGCGAGAAGAAAACTGGAGCGTTTCATGGTTTCTTTTATTATTATTATTTCTAGCTTCTCTGATGTGAAGTTTAAAAAATTCTGTTGAGCTCAACCGAAGCGCATACCAGGTAGTTGAATGAACACGTAGGAATGGAGATTCGCGCCACTCACCCAAGTAGACTAGTTCATGGGGCTTTAAGAAGAGTAGTTAGACTGGTTCATGGGGCTTTAATAAGAGTAGGGTCTAGTCCGAACGTAAGTCGAGAAGCTTGAACTTTTCAGGCACATGCCAGTTTAAATACCAGGTACCTGGTACCTGTTTGTGAGCATCGATGAGTCAGACTCGGTCCGAATATTAATGCACTCTTAGACGTTCATCCTTGCAAATTGTCGAGGCTACGTACTACTACCAGGTCGTAGGCGCTTGTACCAGAGTACTACAGTACTACCAGTACCTTGTACTATTACCTGGTACTGATCATATGTCAGCGGACTAGTACAACCATTCAGTTTCATCTGAAGACTGCTTGGCAAAATCAACGAACAACAGCGAATTCCTGACTCATCTCACTGTAGATACTCGTAATACGCATCGGCGAGTCAGCCTCACGCTGTAACTTATCTGCCCATTACTACCAGGGTAGACTAGTAATTCGGAAGAAATACCGGTAGTTTATTGTCTCGAGTCTGGTGTCCAATAATAATAGTACTAGTACGTACTACTACTAGTACAACGTATGTGTTTCCAACTCATTCCTTTTTGCTCATGATTTGCTTCGTCTTTCGTACCTGGTACCAGGTACCACTAGATGGTATGGTACCTGGTAGACTAGTAGTACAAATTCAAAAGCGTCTGGGGTTTCCGATTGTGAATGCTGCAAAAACATATCACAGGTTTTCTTTGCTTCCTTGCTGGAAATGCAGTTTGGCCTGCCTAAGGTCTCGACAGACCTTCCAACATTCCTTCCAGAATGGAAAGAGATGGTGACCCCTAAATATGCCGGTAGACGCGAGAATTGTTATAGGCATGCACTGCTTAAAATAATACTAACAATATCGGCGAGGAACAGCAGTTTGCCTACTACTAGCCTAGGTAACAAAATCAATGCAGGCTCAGAAAGGAAGAGCTCCTCCACCACGGAGATTCGATATCAATTGGACGGCGAACAAACATACTACTGCATGCCGTGTCTTGGTAGATTGCAAGTTCCAATCACTTCTGACTACAGTGTAGCTACTACTCTAGCTAGTAGTCCAGTAGCTTGGCAGCTTCAGCAACGAACAAAGAAAGGAACATCACGACGATAGAATATATCGAAGACAATGTCGCACATATACCTAATCATGACACGACTGATTATCTCTCCCTGGTGGTTTCAACGGGTGAGAGAAGGAAAAATTCAGCTTTCTCACACCAACACTACAAAACAAATCACAAATCGATTTGCACCTCTCTTGCAGGGAAATGACAATCGTGCATACCATACAAGTGCGATATATAAGAAAATGCTTATTATAAAAAATAGGCAGCATGAAACAACGTCGTCTTTTTATTCTTCTCCTCTTTTTCCAGCAGCAGTTCCTCGTTGCTGCCAAATCTCCGAATAAACGAAGAAGGCAGAAAAAACATCGCAAAAGAAAGCCGCGAGCTGCAGATTTTCATTTGTCTTCCAGAATCGGCAACGATTTTGTGTCAGGTAGTAGGGATACTGAAGCTTTGGTAACATCAAACAACGTGTTCGATTCATCAATACCAACAAGCAGGACATTTTCATATCAAGAGAATGTGGAACAGGCGGCACCGTTGAACGATGAATACCCAGAATCTGCTCTCAACTCTCGGCAGATAACTGGCGTGAATAATGAGGATGATCTTGTCGTGACTAAACGCATTGTTGGAGGTCGCGATGCCGAACCACATTCCTTCCATTCCATGTTGTTTATCCGATATGGTGGAGGTTGGCGATGGGCAGGTGGTGGCGCTACTCTGGTCAGTAATTGTCACGTCGTTACAGCGGCTCATGTCATCGATACAGTCAATCCACCAGGAGGCGTGTTTGTCAATGCACATAGACCATATCAAATGAATGGTGACGTTCCCTTTCATTTTTCGACCGTTGCACAAATCATACAACACAGAGACTACAATTCCACAACCAATGCCAACGATATCGCGGTAATCAAAATGGAAAACTGCCTGAACACAACAGAATTTCCTTACGCTATACCAGCATCACCAGAGACAGGCTTGCCAACGTGGCAGGAACAACAAAATGATAGTGCAGCCAGAAGTGGAGTGGTGAATGTAAATTTGAATTACGGGCAAGAGACGGAACCGCCACAGCAGCAATTTTTTGGGGATATAATGGGATTTGGAAAATTAATAGAAACAGGAAGTATCTTCACCACTGTTGAAGCCTTGCAGATTGCGCAAGTACCTCTGATTCCAAATGCTACTTGCAGAGAATATTATGGTGATCGTATCACATCGGATATGTTTTGTGCAGGATATACTGAAGGAGGGGTTGATGCTTGTCAGGGAGATTCGGGAAGCTCCATGACATACATGGATCCAAAAACTGGTGATACAATATTGTTGGGGGTGATAAGTTGGGGGGAAGGTTGCGGGAGAAGTCAAAGTGAGTTGCTCTTCAACGTTTTTCGTCGGCTCTTTCGATGTATTGGTCTCTGACAAGAATGTATGTTGCTTCTACTTTCAAACGCCATGAAAGATCCTGGAGTCTACGCTTCTGTTAAATATCATTTCGATTGGCTCACACGACAAATATGTGCTGATCCAGACACTAAAGCAAGCTGGTGTACAAGGAGCACAGCGTCTCCATCGCCAGCCCCGAGTATATGGATCACCGAGTCTCCGTCGACGCTCCCAAGTGCAAGGACCACGGCGTCTCCTAGCATTGCTGCATCTCCGTCGCCTGCACCCAGTTTGCGTTGGGCGGGAAATACGACGTTGGGTTTGGACGACAATCATGGTGACTTCCGCTAAAGTCATTTAGTAGTTTAGAGCAATGCCTCGTGATCCTACAGAATTACAGCATACTAGTCGATTAACTGATCAAACCTTATACATCTCATTACTGGATCAAACCATATAGTTCTTCTGGTAATTATGCAACGTTCTCTAAATTTAGAAAACCGTCCAATTCCAGCACCTCTTCATTCAAATGATACTTGCACTTGCACCTCTAAGAAGATTGAACGTTGTACATCGATATTCCACGTGATACCAAGTTTTTCTTAGTATCGCTCTGGAACAAAAGAAAACATCATGGAAGGATCAAAGAAGAAAGTGTCGTCCGATTTGATCCTTCCGTAATCCTTTCCCTTGGTGACCGTGAAAACGCGAATCTGTTCCTTCATTCCAGCCATGCGACCTCCACAAACGACAATTTCATCACCTTCCTTGATGTTGATTTTAGATGCCACCATGTGAAAACAGATTTCCTCGATCAATTCGTCTGATTTCTCTAGAGAATCCACCGCGACGGAATGCACACCTGCCAAAATCGCACTACCCTGTCGGGCCGCCGATTGCATAGGCGTCATCATTAAGACAGAGACGGGAGGACGAAATTTCGCCACATAATTGGCCATCTTTCCAGTCTGTGTCATTACAATAATCAATTTGGCATTCACATCTAGTGCAGACTTTACCGCACTGGAGGATACGGACTCACCAACACTGAGAACGTTTCTATAGCTGAGAATAGAGTTTCGAATCGACTGGTACAAAATATTGTAATTACGAGACGATTCCGCCTCACAACAAGTTTTGGCCATCACCTCAACAGCCTGCCGAAAGTATGGGCCATTGGCGGTTTCTCCTGACAGCATGACCCCATCTGTACCATCAAAGACAGCGTTAGCGACGTCGGAGCATTCGGCACGGGTTGGACGGGGATTCGTAATCATGGATTCCAACATCTTTTTCGCAATAAGGGATAGCACAACGTTAAAATTCTGTCACGACAAATGAAACATGTTCAAACTTTATATCGACGACGTACCTGCGTTGCTGTCACCACAGGAACTCCCTTGAGGTTGGCTTCGCGAATCATGTACTTTTGCGCCAAAAAGACTTTGGAGGCTGGGATCTCCATCCCCAAGTCTCCACGAGCTACCATGATGGCATCCGTTTCTTTCAAGATTTCTTCACTACGTCGAAAGTAAAAGTGAAGAGGGTGTAAGAGAAACTGTATATACTTCGCATTTGCACAAAAAAACTGCGGACAACACTGCACTTACTAATTTGCCAAACCTTCTTGGTTTTCCATCTTGCAGATGATCTTGATGTGTCCACCACCGTTCTCCGCACACATTTTGCGGAGATCAGTGACATCCCTGGCGTCTTGCACAAAAGAGGCCGCAATAAAATCAACCTTGTATTTGCAGGCCCAATTAATAATGTCGTTCCGATCCTTCTCCGTAAAGGTAGGAAGATCTACCTTAACTCCAGGTAAGTTCATATTCTTGCGTTCGCCGATGCTGCAATTGTTTTCGATACGACAATCAACAGTTCCGTCGCCTTTATTGACGGTCAACACAGTCAAGACGAGAGACCCATCAGCCACCAAGATTTGCTGGTCAGGCGTGACCGATTTGGCCAAACTGGGATACGAGCATGCAAGCTTCTTACTATCCCCCTTGAAGGAATAATCACCCGTCAATGTAATGGTTTCACCCTTGACGAGATCAATCTTTTTGGCGTCATTGGCAAAGAATCCAGAGCGAATTTCAGGTCCCTGCGATTATTAGTGAGAAAAATTGTGAATTTTTGCATCATCGGAAACGTAACAGTACGTTGATGGGGCATTTTGATATCAAGATAATAAAAAATGGACAGCAGGAAACATGGACAAACAATACATGGAGTGTGTTAGACGTTAGACAAGGTACGACGATTCGGTCGGACATATTGCTCGGAATAATAACATGAATGGAGTCGATCTTTTGCTTCGCATACCTTGGTATCCATAAGGACGGCAATGTTACGTTTCTTTTGCTTGGCCACCTTGCGGAGGCGTTCTAGGACGGCCGTATGGCCCTCGTGATCTCCATGAGAAAAGTTAAATCTTGCGCAATTCATTCCGGCATCCATCAAGGCCGCCAGACCCTCTTCGGACCAGCAAGCTGGACCCAACGTACAAAGAATTTTGGTTTTGCGTTCCTTGACCATGCATGGCTTGGTGACCGTTTCTAAAGTGATACCAGCTCCCTTGAGGGTAGGAATGGATGAGGTATTGGCAATCATAATGTTGTATGTTAACTTAAATATTAGTAGTAGGACTGTATTGGTATGTTAAATTAATGATTGGTGCAAAAAGATATACACTAATAGTTTAGTTCCTTCTATTATTTAAAAAGACTGCTGTGAAGTGAGAAGATTCATTAATAAGTTTTTGTTCGCATATCTGGCTGCTGGATACTTTTTTGTTTCTGCTATGGTTTCCCTGGCTACGCACGAGAAGTACCTCGTTGGCACCGGCAGCAGTTTCATCATCATCAATCATCACAACATCGAAAGATCCAATAAATTGAGTGTGCTGTCTACTGAACTCCTTCTCGAGGTTGATGATGGTTCCCCGGGCAGGGAAATATGTATTTTAGGATGCACAGTTGTTCACACTGAAATGTTTCTGGTGCAACATAAACAAGGGATGACCACGGACCACGGGCACAGTCCCTTGTGGCAGTCGTGTTATGAATTTCTTCGAAGATGTTTCTTAGTCTCTCCAAGACGTTCAATTTTCGGATCCGTCACATGTTGTGAAATATGGAATGACAGATGGGAGATTAATATGGATCATCTAAGTCGTCGAACAAAATTCGTCTCAATTCACAAAAACAAACCAGAAGATTAAGAAAAGGTTCAATAAATAGAAAGAATACTATTTCAGAGAAGCAAGTACTGTAGTAAAATAATATTCAACATGAGAGGACTCAATGCATTCGTTGTGGGCGGAACGGGAGGGGTAGGTTCCCTTTTGGTTGATATGCTCGTCAAGAACAAGTATCACGTCAGCGCCACCTTTCGCAAGGCAGCAGATCAAGCGAACATTGAAAAGCTTGGAGCCAAGGCTGTTCAGCTTGATCTGGCCAAGTCCACACCCGAACAACTTACAGACGAGCTTACCGGATTCGATCATATCTTTTTTACGGCCGGATCGGGAGGCAAAGACGTGTGGAACGTCGACCGAGATGGAGCCGTCAAAGTCTGCCACGCGTTGAGTGCCATGGCCTCCTCCAGCTCGAATGGTATAATCTCCAAAAAGTCACAACACAGTAAAAATGCGCATTACATTGTCTTGAGTTCGATTGGTGTTCACAAACCTGAAATCATGGGCGATTTGGAAGACTACGGAAAGGCCAAGAAAGAAGCAGATGACTTGATCTGGAAGGATCAAATCAAGAAAACCATTATTCGTCCGGGTGCTTTGACAGATGATAAAGAAACAGGCAAAATCATAGTCAATGGTGGAACCGGTGGAATGCCAGAAGTATCTTTGATCGAGAAAACTAAGAAAATTACGAATACCCGTGCTGATGTTGCACGGACCATGATGGAAGCGGCCAAAATCTTTAACAACGACGAAGAGTCTCGTCTGTTTGAAATGATCAACGGAAATGACGACTTGGATCCTGGAATGGACATTGCCAAGGCTTTGGAAACTCTTAGCAAGCCTGTTGTAGATTATGATGCCCTTGGAACTTATTAAACACTAAATGCTGCATATGTTGAAATTTGAGTGTGTACAGTACTACCAGTGAAAATAGTAGTATACTAGCTAGACTAGACTAGTAGTAGTGCAAAACTCAATCAACCCACGGCACCTGAGAAAGTGGTGTGCAATCCAGAATCCTTTTTTCTTTCTTTCTGCGTAAAGCATTGGGGGAGAGACCTCATGTGTATTCCTAACCCTAAAGTATGAGTTCAAGTCGGTGCTTCTTGCTGTGGTGCTTTTACATGTTGCATAATTGTAGGTTGTAGAGGAGAGAGGAGAGCAACAGTAGTAGTAGAATCTCGAATAGTTCCCAGCACCGCACAACCAATCTCACCAGAAAATCGATTAATAAATGCACCATTCTGCTACTCATGTCTTCTGCGAATAGCGAAGACGAAGAATGGTTGGAAGAAGATGACAACAACAGCGACGTAGGAGAAGGTGACGATGAAGACGTTTCCTTTCGCAAAACAGGTCGATCGATGTTGTGGCTGTGTCAAGAGGGACAAATCCAATTGGCAAGGAAACGCTTTGAATGGCTCCAACAACAACAGGATCAAGAAGAACAACTCTTCAAGGAAATCTTCCATGTAGGCCACGACAAGAATTATGCACTGCATGAAGTTTTGATGGGTGGTACCAACGATTCTAATGCCTATCAGTTGGTACGCTATATTTTGGACTACGCCTTGCAAAGTCCGGAAATAACCACCAATGACGCTGCAAATACGAATACTTCAACGAACAGGTACATGGCAGCTCGCAAAATGCTGGCAGCTCGTCCACCGAGTCATCAACGAACAGCTCTACACTGGGCTGCTTGGGGTAATGCCAGATTGGAACTCCTTCAAGCCTTGGTGAAAGGTTATCCAGAGGCTCTTGTGTTGCGAGATAGGAGGAATCAAAACGAACGAACGCCGGCAGAAATTCTCAAACACTACTTCTTTAGCCATGATCGACGATCGCAAGGCAGCTCTGTTGTTGTAGATACGACACGATTGGACTATTTGCAACGGTGTACGGCGAGTTGGATACAACATCGATTACGTCTGACCGTGCATTTGAGCATAAAGCACTGGTTTGGGACAGAAGCATTGACACCCTTTGACAATAAAGATCGACAACGGTCCCAAATCAAACCAAAAGCCTGGTTTTTGTTGAGTCTTTTGGGAAGTTTGATGCAGCGTGAAATGACTACCTTAGTTATTCATATTCTGGGATATTTGGGACACAAGGCACGTCTGGCCAAGACCACCGCAAAGCGAACAAGCAAGTCAAATCCAAAGAAACGAAAAATAAGTGCAGCTGGTGGTCGAGAAACGAAGTAAGAAGAAAGAAATACAAAACTGAGTAAAGCTTAAGAATGAACGCAGAAATAACATGGTTTTGGTGGATTGTCTTGCGCAGCGATAAGTTGGACTTGCATTTTTGCTGACTGTTGGTGAATACCAAAAACAGCATAAAAATTTGTCTCTGGATTAAAATTGGAAGCAACAGAGAATCATGTTGCACTCTTTCTTGCTAGAGGGAATAACAAAAGACAAAAAGAACTTCACCACGAATGGCAGTCACCACTGTACCCTCCATTTCTTCGCAGCATTGCATGACGGATTCATTGTTGGGACGATCAGGTTTAACAATAAAGGGAAGATAGGAAAGTGCTTTAAGTCCGTGCGATCGTAACTTTTCCTTAAGCTTCACGCTTTCAACCAAGATTTCTGGTAACGGAGCAATCCTTGCCAACAGCAGTTCCGGAAGAATTCTCTTCAAAGGCGCATGCGGTTCAACCGTTTCATTGTTGTGAAACGGATTGATGACGTGGAAGGACACCAGAACTATCAGCAGGACCTGCAGCTGTGTAATAAGCTATATTGTCAAGGCCTCGCAGCCGCCTTCCTTTCTCTCTAGCTGACATAATCTAGCCCTGAATGAGCCACCAATGCCCACTGCACAGGAAATGCAAAAGTGACCAGTTTCGAAAAATGCATTGGTCCTCGGGTGATCAAGTTTCGATAGAGCTCCTTCTGCGCGATAAATTTGAGGAAAGAGCTCAATAGCAGGGATACTTACGATAGTCAACAAATCAATGATCATTTTACTAGTAATGACAATGGCTCAAGTAACTAGAAATAACGTTTTCTATTTAAAAAATCACGGCCCAAGGAGCTGATCAACATCTTTGCCAATTGGCATCAACGTGCGACCCAGTCCCTTGGATTCTCGTACAATAACCAAAATCGGATCTGACTCTGTTGTGTCTTCTGGTAGTAAATCGTCAGGTCCAAGCTGTTTGCCAGTAAATTCATCCTCTCCTGGTGGAATGAGTTTGAGCTCTGATGCATCTTCAATGCCATTCAGTAGAGCAGCGTTTCTACCTGATCGCCGGGTTGCTAAGATGTGTTGCTTGAGCTCCTCTCCTTTCTCCCATCCATTGATTCTTATATAGTAAGGAACGATATCTCCCTCAAGCTGATACCAGCACCTCAGTTTGGACATATCCATGGGCTCAGGTGTGAACTCATATTTCAAACCAGATGGTTTCCATCCTTCTGCATCCACATCTTCCTCCTCATTTTTTCCGCTTCTTCTTTTAGATTTGCTGATCTTGCTTCCGTCCGTATCCTCTGCAGGCTGTTTTACAGGACCACGAGCAAGCCCCATGCCGTCGAATACTCCACTCGGATCAGGATCCTTGACCTCCTCCAATGCCTTGTTGCGAGCCCAACGAGCCTCGTCAATTTTTGCTTGCCGTTCTGCTTCAGCTTTACGCCTGGCTTCTTCCTCAAATTGAAATTGCGCCTTTTGTTTGGCTTCCTCCTCTGCCTTACGTTTCTCTTCTTCGACCCGTCTCATCCATTCCATCTCGGCGAGCTTTTTAGCCTCTTCCTCACGACGAAGGCGTTCTGACTCTTCGTATGCAAATCGAGCTCTCTCAGCAGCCTCTGCGTAGAGTCTTTCTTCCTCAGCTTTCCGTTCCTTTGCCAACTTGGCTTCCTCTGCGGCTTGACGTTTTCGTTCGGCTTCAGCAGCTCGTTGTTTTTCCGCCTCTTCGTAGGCTTTGCGTGCTCTTTCGGCGGCCTCGGCATTCAATCGAACTTCTTCCGCCTTACGTTCTCGTGCCAATTTCGCTTCCTCGGCAGCTTTTCGCTTTCTTTCGGCTTCGGCGGCCCGTTCCTTTTCGGCCTCTTCATACGCCTCCTTGGCTCTCTGTGCTGCTTCTGCATTTAATCGATCTTCTTCTGCCTTGCGCTGACGTGCCAATCTTGCTTCTTCCGCAGCTTTTCGTTTCCTTTCTGCTTCCGCAGCGCGTTCTCTCTCGGCTGCTTCGTACGCTTCCCTGGCTCTTTGTGCGGCTTCCGCATACAATCTCTCTTCTTCCAACTGCTTGAGACGAGCTTCCTCTGCCAATCTATCTTTTTCGGCTTGTTCCTTTGCCAATCTCTCTTTTTCTTTTTGTCTACTCAAATCAAGAGGAGGCGCTTGCGCCACAATGATGGGTTGTCGAGGCCGGCTCAATTCAGGATGATATTCCCGTTCCAAAATAAAAAAACCTCCCGCTTTGATTCCATAATACTGCAAGCTCTTGTCGTCTTGAAAAGGACGATTGATTCCATTGTAATAAAATTTTTGTCCGTACGTAGGAACATCGGTAGCCTCTTCCACACTTTTCTTCAGATGAATCCAGGGTTCTTCGGGATCCATAAGAACTGTAAAGGTTTGCTTTCCGTATTTAATATAACACCTTTGTTTCAAAGCATCCGGCAAATCCGAACGTTTGCTAGAGACAACCGGAGGCAACGAGTTGCGTCGTTCAGGACGGGGAGCATGAGGCTCCTGGGGTACCACAGCCATGGATAAACGACGAGGTTTGGATTCTTGAATGTAACGTTGACCGGGTTCTAATTCTTGTACCTCGTGAGGTGCGTGAACGAAAATTGGATTGGTGGCTGTACTTCCCTTGGGCAATTTATCAGTAGACAAAAGAGGTGTAGCATCTTGAAAATTCTTGCGATTGATCCCAAGAGGATAAACTTCCAACTGAGCTGCCGTGCAGGCCATAACTTCTTTGCTTTTCACCAGGGCTTTCACGGCATTCTGAAGGGAAGCCACCGTGTCCAACCCCACTCCAGTTTGGCAAGGAACTGACAGACCTTCGTCAAGGGTGTAATGGAGTCTCATCTTGTCTCCTTACTTATATTTGTAGGAGTAGTTTTCTTTTTGATCCCCTAGTTTGGATTACTACTGTACATAATTTTGTTGGGCTTCAAGCTCCAAGGTCAAAAACCAATCCAAGTAGACCTCTACTAGCTAGAAGTCTAGCTAGCAGTAGTCTAGTAGGTTTAGTAGTAGACTACTAGACTACTAGCTACTGTAGTAGTCTAGACTAGTACTACTAGTCTACTAGTAGCTGAGTAGTTGAGTAGTTTGTCAATACCGGTTTTACTTTTGGCATCCGGGATCTACTAGAATTATTAGAACTACTTTTATTGAGACAGTAGAGGTAGCCATTTTACACGATTCATTGTCAGCTTGCATGGGGCATTAAGGATAGGAGATCAGATAGATGACAAAAGTGGACGAACGAATTTTTAATAATTTTCACATTGAAGATATCGCTGAAATTGTAAAAACATGCTTATGTCGAAAGTCGGAACATGGGAAAAATGCAATTCACGCAAAAACCAAACTGATAACTGGCGAATCTATAGAATTTTAGTGCAACCCGCGCATCCTTTCTATTCTGCATACGAGGAACTCAATCATCTTACAAATAACAAAACTACCATGAAAGTTTTTGGATTCCATCATGTTTCCTCCTTCGGTCGTATGTTCTGTCTGGCCGTCTTATTGATGGCGGCTACGATGCCACAACAGACTCATGCATTGAACGCCTTGGTCAATTACAATGAAATCACCATGTGGATGTACAATTATTTTCGTGCTTATTTGTGTGATGGGCTGTTGCCCGAAACTCTTTGCGATTCTTTAGCGGGGGCAGAGGACGACGGTAGCAGCGGGAGCTTCAATTCTACGGCAAACTTTGAAGATTTGGTAACGCAACGGCCCAATGAGGCGACAACGGCAGCACAAGGAGATGGTGACGGTGCGATCTTTGGATGGGGTATCTTTGAGGGAGGCGCCTTTGGAGGAGGTCGTCGTCGCCGTCAAAGACGACAGTTTCTGCGGACGTAATCTAGCATACTACAGTACGGTGCGGTCAACTACAAAGGAAGGTAGTCATTTTCAAACAAATCAAGAAAAAGGAAAAAAACTTAAAAGTGAAAATGCTACTATTGCGTAAATTTTAAGTCGAGTCTGTTGAGTTCAATGTAGTAGCAACATTTATAACAAAATTTGTGTCTACTGGTTTCAATTTAGCCCACCAGCTTAAAGCGCGCTTGCCTTCCGATCGCGAGGCATCATTGTATGTATTTCTTAATTGGCCTGATAAACTGCCTTGAACATGCGTTACAACACCATAAGAAGGGCAGAGGGAAGCCGGGTCAAGCAGGACTGAGTCCTTGCTCCTTGTCTTACTCGGGAGGGTCGTCGCCACTCAAAAAGTATTGGTCTCCCGGTGAATCCAAAGTCCGTTGATTTTGTGCCAGTGAAGTTATATTAGAACTACGTTCCTTGCTACTCGTAAAAGATTTTCGCGACGTTGACTTCTCAGTAGCGGCTCTACCGTTAACATAAGTGGCATTGTACCACCGTACTGTTCGTTCAATACCTTCTTGAATTGATACTCGGGGATTGTATCCTAGCAACATTTGAGCCTTGGTAATATCTGCCAGGGTGTATGGGACATCACCGGTTTGAGTCGGCATTACTTCAACATATGCTGTCTTTCCGGTTTTCAGCTGGACCAAGTCAATAAAGTCGCTCAACTGAACCCCCTCTCCTCTGCCAAGATTAAAGATCTGAAATGAATAGGGACGGTCAATCGATCGGAGAATCCCATCCACAATATCACCAATAAATGTAAAGTCTCGCACGGCAGACCCATCCCCATAGCATTGTATCGGTTTACCTTTTGCTACGCGATCAATGAACTTGAACGGCGCCATGTCGGGCCGTCCTCGAGGACCATACACAGTGAAGAATCGAAGCCCCGTAGAACTGATATTGTACAATTGATTATAGGTCGCCGCCATGAGTTCTGCAGCTTTTTTGGACGCCGCATATGGAGACCAAGGATGATCTACTCTTTGTGTTTCGCTGAAACGATCTTGGTCAATTCCTAGACCTCCATAAACACTGCTAGACGATGCATAGACAAAGTTTGAAACATTATGGTGTTGTGCTGCTTCGAGCAACGTCGTTGTCCCCACTATATTAGCCTGAATGTAAATGAATGGATCTTCGACGCTCGGTCGTACTCCTGCACGGGCAGCCAAGTGACAAATAAACGATGGTTTGGTCTCTCGAAATATGTGTTCGAGCAACTGTCGATCACATATATCTCCCTCGTAAATCTTCAACGCACCCGGATCATGCAAGGCTCGGGAATGATTCCGTACAATTTCCAAATTTCGGTACTTGAGCTCGGGTGAATAGTGGTCGTTCATGTTGTCAATGATGACGACGGAATCTCCTCTGTCGAGCAAAGCCTCGGCAACATGCGATCCTATGAAGCCCGCCCCACCAGTGACCAAGACTGTCTTGGGACCTTGTATGGGAGGAATGGCGGTTTCGTGTGGACCATTGGAAGACTTGACATTCGAATTAACTATTGTTGTCCCCCAAAACCAAGGTACATTGTCAAAGAATTTAAGCGACAGTATGGTTGTAGAAGACAACAACAAATAGAACGTCGTTTTGAACAAATATCGCATAGACTTGAAGGGAAATAGCATGATTGCGAATTGTGAAGGAGAAAGAAGGACAAAACTTTTTTCCCGTGCGTTTTCGCTGTTTATAGTAATGCAGACGTGTCTACTGTAACAAAGTACTCGAGTAGACTACTAAATACTCAAAAATAATAATATGACTTGTTTGGTTGCTGTGGTTTTCATTTCGGAATCGAGCTTCTTGAATTGGTTTGTTTACTGGTTGGGTAGTCCATGCTTGCGCTCTTCTTCCAAAGGGGGCAACCGACGGAGTTTACAAACGACAAACGACAGTAAACACTTTCGCAGGTTCACCTTGCTACCGGAGCCACTCCATCATTATTATTGTTGGTCCTTTTTCAACGACAAAGAAATTCCTTCGACGATACTGTTCTTTACAAAAATTGATGTCAACTGAACAGTAGCAAGTTTTGTACTATAACAAGTGCCAATGTTATGCAGGGTCCTGCCACGGGCCTACTAGACCGTGCATATTAGCTGCTGATGTCGTGAAAACATACAGCAACACCTTGGATCCGGGAGTGTGAGAGCCGGATCGAGAAAATTAATAATAATGATACTATGGCTTGACAACAAAAAACTGGAACGTCTAATTTACGGGGATCAAAGGTTACCCGAGGGCAACCATTGGCATCATTATATGGCTCGACAATGTTTGTTTACTTTAATTGCTAGAGAGAGCTAGAGATGCAAATTGATTGAATCGACTGATGGTGATGTACAAACAGTCGAGCAGAAGAGTAGACTAGCTAGTAGCAACCTTTCTGTATTGCCATCGTCATCATTACTAGTCTACTAGTACTCTACTAGCTAGACTAGACGACTACTAGCTAGTAGTGTAATCTACTGTACTACTGAAAAAACTACTCGAAGTAGTAGACTTTTCCATTCTCGGATGCATGCAGCGCACATTTGCTCCGTGAATTTATTAACAGATAGTACTACGGTAGAGTAGTACTATTACTAAATAAGACGTGTTATTTTTGTCAGGTTTTGTCCAGTGGTCAAACTGGGTGGAGAATTTTTTAACCCAGACCAAAATAATATTAATATTACTGAAGTAATAAAGTAGTTGTACCGTACCGTACTACTGTACCATGTACGAACACTTTGGTGAAATTAATAATAGAAGACCAGACTAGACTAGCTACTGTAGTCAACTAGACCCTACTCGAGGAGAACGAGTAGACTACTACTAGCGTACTACTAGACTACTGTACTAGCCTATTCAGGAGACGATTGATGTCCAACAGTACTGGTGGTAATCAACACCCTGGATACCAAACTAAAATAAAAATGACGAAGAGTAATTTTGTTTTTGGGAGCTACAAAAAGATTATCATTATTATTATTATTGCATATACTTGAAACCAAGAAGCACGTGAGGTCCACAGACTGCTACATACTAGAGTGAAAGTCGCTATAAGAGCAATTAGATACTAATATCGACCAGACATCAGGAGTGACCCTTCAGACTTCAGATATATAAAAACAAAATGGCCTTTACTTCCCCAAGACATCATCATGGCTCAGCGGGCTCAAGCTGTAGATCGAGACTTGCGGCTTTCTTTGGGGGGCTGCTCCTCTTCTTCGTCTTGTACTGGACACACATCTCTGCCACGAATTTGTCGATGCTGACTGCCGTCGCATCTCCTGGTTTCAAGGGTCACCAGTCTGACCAGTCTTCACAATCATCGCGATCGACACCGCTGGTGGAAGGATCTACTGCAACTGCCACCTACAAACCAGCTCCCGTGGAAGCTTTTATAATGAGCCACACTGAAGAACTGCAAATGACGGCCAAGCCTCCTGCATTTGTCAAAACCTGCACCATATGGCACGACCCAAAAGCGTCTCCGTATTACAAACAACTTCACGCATTTGCCAGAGAATTGAAAGAATACTACCGACGCCTCGATGCCTTTCAATTGGATCCTGGTATCATCGGGGACTTGAGACGTTCATTGCCTCCGGAAAGCAGCAGCAGCAGCGAAGATCATGCAAAATTTTGTCAGCAACTCGAACTTCATCCCGATGGTCTCGCTGCTATTTTCGAAACAAGTGGACAGCTATCTCAGACCACGGCAGGATATGTGGAACCTCTGATTCCTCCTATGCGGCATCCAGGTCTTTGCCTCGAGGATGATGTAGGTACGGGTACCAAAAAGATGCACATATTGTTGAGTTTAGACTACTTAATTCACGACTGGGCGGAACTTTGTCGGCAGCTCAAACCGACGTCCCGAACTGTCTTCATCGACATGGGCGCCTCCCTCATGTTCTTCGAGAGAGAGACCCACCAGGATCGTTCGCCCAGTTTGAAGCTCTTGGATGACTTTCGAAAATTTGGGTTCGTCTTTGACCATATATACGCCTACGAACTTAGACAGCAGGTAGCTGCAGAAGTTTACAAACACGTACCATTGCCCTATCAATCTGCCTTTCACTGGGTGAATGTGGGAGTCAGTGCTGATCCCACGAGCATATTCAATCCATTCAAAATGCTGCTGGAATCCTTTACCGAGAACGACTTGATCATCGTCAAATTAGACATCGACTCGCCAGATATCGAGCGAGCGCTCGCAGAGCAACTTCGACAAAATCCTGCCCTGCTCGACCTGATCGACCACTTTTATTTTGAGCATCATGTCAATCAGTACGAGATCAAGAATCACTGGGGTCCCACAAAGGAGAGTGTGGAAGAATCCTTTCAACTTTTTACCAGTCTGCGACAAAGGGGAGTCGCAGCACATTTTTGGGTCTAACCAAAACACGCGCTACCTACAGATTAAGCTCACACAACTAGCAAAATCCTGTACAATAGTCAGCGTCTGGCGGAATACTAGGCGCGCTTTCCGCAATACGCGTACATCAGCTTCTTATCCAGAGCACCTGCTTCAGTCTCAACTTGTTTCGAGACGATTGAGCCAATTGTACGCGCTCCAGTTGCGATGAATTTGGCCACAACGTCGTTTGTGGAAAAACTCCGAAGACCCGATAAATCTGGCCCAGTGCTCTTGCCTCGAGAATGATCTCAGTAACTAAGATTCGCTTGTCGACATTGGCCTTGTACCAGCCGACAAAGATCAAAAATTAAACGCGTTTCACTGAATCCGTGTGCGAATAGCAGTTCCGTCGTTGGCTGCTTCTGACATTATCAAACTGTGATATTGTTTCTTCGAATTGACCTCGTAAATAGTGCGCAGGGTAGAGTTGTCATCGACCAAGGACATAAAATTCGGGTAACAGTTACGTTACCGACACACTAATATCGGCAGCACTTTCGGCCGTGGTCGGCGACATCTCTACAGCTCCAGTCTCCTATCACACCGTTGTTTGCCAGGAAATCAACACTTACAATGGACTTTAAAGTAGTGAATCTAATGGACGATTTTGGGCAATCTGTTCAGAAAAATTCTCGCCAGACTCTTGCACAAGCGAGAGAGGGGATAAATTGTTCTGCTGAATGATCAGAAAATTTAGAGAGATCAGTAATGATGTAGCTAAAGGCATAAGGCTATTCCATTACGTTGGTACACATTGTTACAATCAATTCAGAATAATATCAAAGCACTGCGGGTTATAAGTTGACTATGACGACAGGATTTTCTAAGTGTTAGGAAATAAAGTAATTCACGAGCATTGGACTGACTCGCAACGTTAAAAACAAGGAATTCTCATAATTTCGTCCATCCTTATCGCGTTCCGCTGCCCCTAGTAGAATCTTTTCAAAGATTGGCTTGCTGACTGACGAACCATCCAAGAGATGTCCAAATCCATAATGATTGACATCCAAGGACTCCTGAATTTCCGCCGGATTCTTTGCCCAGAACCAAACTTTTAGATTTGCAGTGGACCTATTATAGTTCCTCAAAATATTGTCGATGGATGCTTTAAGGTGAGCAGAGACACCAGTTTTGCAACTCTTGCTGTTACACCCAATCGGCAAGGCTTCCAAATGAACAATCCCCGTGTTTTTCTGTAACAATTCTAAGAATGGTTCCCAGCTGCGCAGAATAATTTTCCAGTCAATAACCGCACCATCGGAAACATTCAGCGGTATTGTGTCAGCTGGTACCCTAATTCTCAACTCTCGCAACTCGGGGAAGGTTATCAGTGCTTGGCAAATTCTTTCAAAGTCTTGCGCTTTCAATCTCACATTTAAAGTGAGCGACTGTAGCTGACAAAGCGAACCTTCACGGTTCCTCTTTCGCTTTCTTTCGTTTGCAGAGATATCCGCCGGTTTTGTCAATGCTCTGGTCAGAATTGTCACGTGTGCGGGTGTTAACCAAGGCTGTCCACCGTCGGTAAAGTGCAATTCTTTTAGTGTAGTGCACGAACAAATAGCCTCCACATTATCCTCTTCCTGAAGCATACAACCCTTCCGGAAGGACGTGATCGCACTGTACGTTAGTAGTTCCTGGTGTAGTCGATTGGGAAAGTAGTACCGATAAGTCTCGGGCATACCCGATTCGTACATGTTACATGGAACGAACTTGAACGTCAGGGGTATTGCCCGAGAAGCGCTGGTGATTTCGAATTCATCTTCGGGCCACGTCCTGACGCGAACAGAAGTGGCATAGTCTGTTTGTAGAAAGGGATGTAAACAGCGTATGTATCGGGTCGACCATTCGGTATACATGGGCATGTTGAATTGGATAGTAGTGACATTGGGAAGATGCTTGATGACATCTGCCAGCATGGATTCGAAAACCTGCCAGTTGCTCGAGCCGACCATTCGATCAATGTGACCAGCTATGTGAACACGATTAATCTTGTGTTCTTCCCAATCAGATTCAAACAAAAAAGGACTATCGAAAAAGCTGGTGCCCTGAGATGTGTACGTGTCCTCTGCGAAATGCCGCCCAAATCCAAACTCCTTTCCACTTTCCAGAACAAAGATGGAAAAGTTGTCGCATCCCATCTTTTGAACAAGATTAAATTTAATATACTTGTTCAATCCTAAGTCAGCAGAGTTGTCGAGTTTGTTTGTTGCCTGCAACAAACGCTTCAACAACTATCGCAAGACAAGTCAGTTGTTGTGGTGTGTGCTCCCACGATTCTGGTTTAAAGTTTAAAGCGTCTGCCCACACACCTTCGCTCGATGCACTTCGCTTGAGCTATGAAGGGCGGTACGAGAATTAAGGACGTAATACGTAGCACCACAAAAGTAGCTAGATCAATAAATTCAATTAATAGATGTGACACACGTATTTTGAGCCGGGAGTCTGTTGGAAGAAGTTGATGAAGAGGGCAGGGGGTATGATGTATGATGTATGATTGATGATGTATGTGTGTATGTTTGTGTGGGGGGCCGCTCGATCGGGTAACTGTGAAGATAAGGTTTTGGGTAGACTGCTGTCAATGGCGACAAAGATGACGATAGCCAAAAGGAGTAAACTAGTAGACTGTTACTAGTAGTACTGCCTAGCTAGCTGCTAGACTAGTCTACTACAATAGGTACTACTAGGTATGGTATGGTACTGTACTCCAAATTTCAGAGTACCGCCCTCTGCCGTACTGGTAGCTAACAGTTGTAGCTATTACAGAAAGAGCTAGTCTAGGCAAAACTTTCTCGCACTTTGGGCTCGGTCTACTAGAGTACTACCGTAGCTAGTTCTGTAGTAAGGAAGTTTTGTTATGCCGGGTTTGATATCAATTTAAGTAGTTAATGAATTGTGAACTTGTTTAGCTATATGCAAAATATTTATTACGATAATGTTGTACAATCACGTGAAAAAAGTTACACAGGAGGAGAAAACCTCCAAAGAAAATGAAAGCACAACTACCAATTTAGGACTCGACCACTGCGGGCGTTTCTGTCAAATCCACACAGCTGCTGCTGTTGTTGTTGCTGGACTGCGTATCCTCTTCATTTTCCTCCTTTGATGCAACAGCAGCAGCAGCAGCAGCAGCAGGAGGAGTGACAATGGCTTTCTCCTTGTTGAAAAAGGCCAAAAGTCTCTCTCGGGTTTGCGCAGATTGGCGCATGGTTTTGCTGTGGGATCGCTTGAGGCCCATTTTCTTGTCCCAGTCCTGAATGCTCTTCATAGTATCAATGCTTTTCTGCAAGGCCACCGACAATCCTTGAACCGTAGGAGGAGTTAATACGCCGTCGTCGTTGTCGTCGTCACTACTGCTGGTCGCCGATGACTGGGACTGGGACGAAGGGTTCCGCGAGACGATGCGAACTGGAGTTTGCGCCTCTCCTGTGAAGAAACTGGTGACAGTGGCAACAGGAGTTTCAGGAACATCATCCTTGGAAGTTGTGGCAATATTGACAGTCATATTTGATGATGACGAGGGCGACTCCTCCTTCTCGGGGGAAGGTGTTGCCCTTGGCTTCCACAAACCTTTCTGTGAACGCTTGGGAGGAGAACGGACCTTTTCCTTTGGCTTAATAGTAGTTTCCATTTCCTTGATGGGTTCCTGCTCCATGGAAGCAAATCCATCATTGCTTTCTTTTTCTTCGTCGGTCAAATCATCATCGTCGGCGTCATCTCTGGCAATATCGGCCAAGGACAAGGAGGCATCCGTTGTAGAATGAATGGAAGGAAATTCAAGATCATCGAGGAGCAACGGATCCTCATCCAAGTCCAAGTCACAGGGACTGGGCAACATATCGTCGCTAAAGCTCGGCTCTGGAGACAATGTATCAGTGGTGAAATTTGGCTCTGGCGTAGGAGTGAATTTAATGCTTCCTCGTCGTTGCTTCTTTCTTCGACGTTCGGCCACTACTTCCATAAGTTCTCTTTCCGTCTGTCGCTTCCGTTGCACGCGAAGTTCGGTACCATCGTCAAAGATCTCGGGACCAAAACCATTGTCAACATCCGACAATTGTTCCGATATGAACTGACCGTCTCTAATGCTTTCTTGATAGTAGTGTTGGCTCTGTTGATGGTAATGGTACCCGGTGTAAGAACTGTCAAAGTCAGCAGAAGCATCGGGAGATATAATGGGAAGATTATCGGGGCCTTCCGAGAATTGAAATTCGCTTGAGGAATTGCCAAATTCCATCTTGGCCAGGATACCTCTTTGTGAGGAGAGAAGCTTCTCAAAGGCAGCATCGACTATGGCTTGGTCGTTCTCGGAGGTCTTGGGGGCAGGCATGATGAAGATATTTTAGGGTAAGTAGTGGAGGGTGGAGGGTCAAGCTGGCTTATGCTTAATTTAGTCAAAAAAAATCAGAAAATAAAAATTATGAAATATTTCTTCAGCAAACAGAAACTGCTTGGATAATCGATAGCTAATCATGTTTCATTGTACCAGGTACTCGAGTACCAGGTAATAGCCAAGCGATTCTCGCTATCGCACAACCACCAGCCTGACCAGCCTACCGCTTGAATAGCAATTATTGTATCGGAGTACTCCTACTACTACTAGTAGTACTCCTACTACTACTACTAGACTACTACTACTAGTAGTACGAGTAGCAATTATTAACTGGCAACTACGAGCAGTAGTAGGAGTACTAGTAGTTTCCACCGGTAGTACCCTCACTCTTTCACACGTATGAAAATAATCGTTCGAGAAGGCAAGATACTCTAGACTAGTACCATAGTACTCTCAAATTCCTTCTCATCAATCCCATCCGCGACCTTTCCTGGATGACCCCTTGATCTTGATAGCAAAGGTTAAGGTTTTTAATGTCCACAATTTAGGCTAGTTTCTTAAGCCTCATGTCCCGGCCTTTAAGTTTTCTAGGTCATTCCAATCTTGTACTTTCAATCAGGGTTATCGATACCAGGTATGCCTATTTAAACGTTTCACAAGAATAGTACTTCAAAAAAAAACGATTGTTAAAACGGAGTAATCATGCTTAGCACTGCAAAATTGGCGGTCGTTAAAAAGACTAGTTTAGCTGATTGAACCAGTTTTGAACCAGTGTGCTACAACATCACCATTACCAGGGTAAGAACCTTTACTACCAGTACTAGTAGACCTAAATACTAGACTAGTAGTTGCAGGAGTACATGGTTCTACGGTACTAGGTAGACCCTACTGGTACCACTCGTAGCAAACAAATAATAATAATAATGATAAATTCTCTCAACGTACGGTACGATTGAGTTTCATCTTGCCGCAAGCAGCCAGTGAGAGCGACTCCTCGACGCATCAATCGACCAGACCGCAGAGAGTGGCACTGGTAGCCAATAGTAGACTACTGGGGGTACTACTACTAGGTATCGTGCACCTACTTTTGCTTACGAGTCTATTGTACTTATGTACTAGCTTGCACTCTACTCAAGTACTAATCATTTTTTGTTCTTTTTACTAGCTTCAGGGCGCAATTATTCGTCTACTAGAGTACAGCTGAATGTTAACGTTGGCTGACTTAACGTTTAAGGGATTTCCTGTTTTGCTATGCAAAACGAATTTAGAGGGAGAATCTCGTTTATCATTACTATCCCTCACTAAGGCAACGAGGGATATAAAATAGTGCCAAGATCATTGCAACAATTTATCCAATAATTCGTCCTTGAAAGATCGATCATTATTTTGATATCGTCTGCAGAATTGGCCATCCCCGTGTTACGAGGCCCTCGAGGGTGCCACTCGCATCAAACTGCGCATCATTGGTAGTACGAAGAGAGCTGAACAGCAGCTACAAAGTCATAGCAGTAGAAGAGCTCGCTCTATTTCTGAGCTAATGCCAACTCCGTAAACAAAGTATTTTCCATTACCTACAGAACGACAAAGTTACTCTATTAGACTAGCCTACTCTAGTAGAGACTAGTCTCGTCTACTGGTACTATTATTCATCATGACTACAAGTACTAGTCTAGTAGTAGGGTTAAGTTAGAGTTTTCGTTGGTTGTGTTGGCCTGCTTTCAGAAACGATGATTCAGGATCACAAAAGAATCCAATCTTCCTTCTGCGCGTTCTTGTTACCTGGTACCTGGTATCTTGAATTTGTGAGCCAAATTCGTTCTTGTTACCAGGTATCTTAAATTTGTGACCCAAATTTGTTCTTTTTTGATATTTTCGACCAGCTGCTCCAGGACTTCAAAACACGTTCAGGAAGCCCCCGTCTACTACCACGTACCAGGTACCTGGTACCAGGTACCGTACCAGGTACTAGTACTATTACCAGGTAGACTACTGTACCGCTAGTGTAGTAGCTGGTAATCAAGAAAATTTTACTTCTGTTTTCTGAAGGATTCGTTGTTTTAAGTCGTTTAATTTGAATAAGGTACGGTACCACTAGTAGGTACCAGGTAGCGCATTTACTGGTACCAGCTACCGTAGCTACTAGTATCGAGTTGCAGCCAGCAATAATAGCTACTACCTACAGGTACAAGGTACCAGGTACTACAGTACTAGAGGTACTAGTATTCCTACTACTACTAGCTAGATAGTGGCGTTTATTTATCGACAAAAATTGTTTTCAAAATCTGAAAGAGTAGGTAGCGGTGCGATCATACTACTACTACTACTACTACTACCACTACCTGGTACTACTACTGGTAGTACTCTGTTGAGAATGAAGACTTTATTTAACACTTTTAAGGAGGTGCGTAAGAGATTTCTGAAAGGGATTAACTTCCTTGATTTTAGGCAAACAGCCGTAACCTCTGACCCTAAGACTCAAAGAATGCACGCCCCAAAACTGTACTACTGTAGTACCAGGTACCATTACTATCTACTACTAGGGTAGTACTACTCGCTCAAGTACTGGTATACAACATCATCACACAGCACATTATTTATAATAACTATCCTGAATAGTATGGATCCAGCTAGCCTAAAACAACCTGAAACAATCCCAACACAACCATGAGTAGCGTCAATAACAACGGCCAAGGTTTTCAGGAGAATTCCAGTACTTCTGTGGGGGCAAACCAGCCTCAGTCTGAAGAAACTGTGTTGACCAATCATTCTCAAATTGCTCCACAACCTCCTTCCCACCACAACGTACAGTTGCAATTGCCCTGGCAGATGCCACAACGGTTCCAGCAGCTACATGAGTTCCTTCCTCAGATTCCAGCTTCCTCTACTAACACCCAAGATCCATACCAGATTTTAGGGGCGCTGACGTCACTTATGATACCTCGACAAACCGCAAACCATGTTCCAGAATCTGGTGCTCGAACTAGCTTCCCTCTTGTCCAACAGCAAGCGGTTCAGCAGCAACAACAACAACAACAGCCGCAGATAAGCAACGTGCTGTTACAATCGCTTGCGCGATTAACGGGTGGTGCGGCAGGCTTTCCGGTGATATCAAACGATAGCTCTAGTAACTTTGCTGCCCCCAGCCATGCACCAGGGTATTCTTCGCAGACTGCCTGGGCTACTGCACAGGGCCAGAGTCAAGGAGATTCGCAAGTAGGATCGACAAACATTACAGAGAGTACTCTTCAAAGGCTTCTGGGTAGCAACAATAGCATAAGTGAGAGCTCGACTGAAACAGTTCAGCAGCTACCAGTACAAATACAACAACTTCTTGGTGGTCTAGGAGCACAACCCGGTCTCGCCAACACAAACAACAGGCACAATAGCGCTGAGAATAGTCATGACTTTTTACAGCTAGTCCTGGCATCGTTTTTGCAATCAAAACAATCAGCTCCAGCACATGCACAGCTGCCTCCTTCCCAACCGCGGCGGCAATCGGAAGAAGAACAGGAGCAGTTGCAGCAGAAATTGTTGCAGCAATTGCAAGTGTTGGCTAATAGAGGCCAACTGTCTCCAATCGACACATCGTTGTTAGCAGGATTGGGTTTTGCACACGCTCCTCAATGGAGCGCTACAGCAGCACCTAATAACTTCGTCAACTTTGGCAGCGACAGCAACATGACGATTAACATGCCCTCGCAAAATCAAACGGCCGCTGCAGCTCCCATCGTGGCAGCAGGTCAGCACAAGACGCAATCGGATCCAGAAACCGAATGTTTGCTCGCCAGCATTCCTCCCATGCCAGCCGAGCTTGAAGCCATGAAGAAGCGCAAGCCAAGGGGGCGATCGTCGACTTTTCCTCGCAAGCTCCTGCAAATGCTCACCGAGCTCGAGCAGCAGCCTGGAGGTTCTGCCATTGCTTCTTGGTTAGCCCACGGAAAATCGTAAGTTACATGGTTCATTTCTTGCATTTCATGTCACGCTACATCGTCATCAGACTCATCCCCACCTTTCTTCCCGACACTTGTTTTGCATTTCAGGTTCCGAATACACAAACCTAAAGAATGGGCAAAAGATGTCATGCCCAAATATTTCCACATGAGTTCCTTTTCTTCGTTTCAGCGACAGTTGAATCTTTACAACTTCCAAAGAATCAGTGATGGACCGGAGCGCGATGCTTATTATCATGAGTATTTTGTACGGGGCGATCCAGAGCTCTGCTCCCACATCAAACGCAACAAGGTCAAAGGGCTGACACGTGTCAAGCAAGAAGAGCGATTGGCGAGTTACGAAAGGGGTAAAGAATTGGACCAGCGGCAGCAGCAAAAACAAGGGAACTAGGTGCTTCACACAGTTGGGGTGTGCCTTAGGAAGCTTCACATTGTCCTTTCCGAATGTCAACGATGCATCTTGAATATTTTTAGATGATACCCTCAGAAGATCTAGAACGTTGTTTTTCTGTTGCTATTTCGCAGTAACGTCTTGATGGTAATTTTGTGCCACTTCGTCGTCATCCCATCCGTCATAGGCCTGGAGAAAATTGGAAATAGATTCCAGGGGGGGCGTTTTTTCATTATCTTTACATGCTTCATCACTGGGGCAAGAATTTTGTTGTTCTTTGACATACTCCACCAAGGCAAACCGAGTGAACTTGGTCAACCAATTATTATCTTCTTGGTCTTCATCACTATCGCCATAACTGATATCGAAATTAGAATCATGGTACCACTTCCGCGAGTAGGTGATAAAAAGGAGCGATCGGAGACGGTCGCTCAGATTCGCTCCGCCCCTATGAGTGACCATGTAATCCACCAGCACGACATCTCCCATGTTGAGAAGTGGTGCTCGATAAAAACCCGCAGGACATGTTCCAACGCGTTCCTGATCAAAATTGTAGAGTCGTTCGGCAATGCCATTCTCGAACAGCGTTTCGTCGAGTATATTGTACAACAACGACTCATCAGCACCAAGACCTCTTAAATTGGATGTTCCTAGACAAAATTCCGTCGGACCGAGGTTATGACTTGTCATATCCAAGAATGGGGTAAACATATTAATCGCGTAGGGAGCAAGATCATGCCCGGCAACTCCCGAAACTTGTAAGCTATCTTCTCCGTGAATGTAGGTTCCATCCGAATGCCAGCCTTGTGCCTGTGCACCTTTTTCTGCATTGATGTTGCCAATATGATTCACAATCAGGTGGTCATCTTGTCCGCTGCCGTCGCCACCGCCACTACCACCACCTAAAATGGACGGTGCTGAGAGAATGTCCAAAAGGACAGGATTGGCAAAAATACTTGGTTGCACTAGATTTCGTGGTGGCAAAATGTTCCACCGTTTGTTGCCCTCGTGAAGAACAAACGAATCACCACCATGTGTGGTGGCACCACCCGACTGCCGCGAAGCTCTGATCTGTCCGGTATAAACTTTTCCAATGTAATTGGAAAAATTGGACTTTAAATCTTGAATGTCTTGTTTGGCAAAAACATTCCGTAGCACTACTAGATGACACTGTTGGAATACTTGTGCGACAGTATCCACGTCAAAGGATGATGATGCTGCTGCTGAAACATCAAATTCACGTTCCAGACAATCATAATTGTTGTAGGTATTTAAAATGTTGACCAAATGGCGGTCAGCATAATACGACTCGTCGACACACTCATCGTCGTCTTCGTCTACCTCGTCTTGGTGTTGGTGTTGGTGTTGTTGTATTTTTTGTACTCGTTGAAAGTCATCCCGCGATTGTGCAAGTAGAGTCTCCAGTACAGCATTATCATCATTGTCCAATGATGATAACAAATCTTTTAAAATCAATTTGAGGTCGTCGTAAAAGACATTCCGATCAACGGGTGTACGATGACTCAGTGACGGGGATATTAAATCCAATAATTTCTTTATTGAAGCGGCGGTCGCGGCGGCCATAATATGATTATTATGTTTGTCCTTTTTGTTATGATTGCTACCAACAAGAGAATCAGATCCAATGCTGCTGTCGCCGCCGCCGTTGTTGCCGTCATCGCACCAGCAGAGACCGAACAATATCAACCACAAAAAAGCTGTCAGCAAATAGTGCCGAGCCGTTGTCATTGTTGTATGGTACTATGTTTCGTTTGTGCTGTTTTATTGCATTTTTCTTGACTTAATTTATGTGTGTTATCAATAATCAGAAATTACCTGCGACGTTATCTTGATGTTACTAGTAGTAGTACTGGCTAGTCTACTAGCTAGTCCTATTAGTAGCTACTACTACTAGTAGTAGTAATCGTTCAGGTTAAGTGTACTAGTGTGCGATCCATTATACGATAACCTCATTATTTCCTATTAATTTTTACTCGAGCGTAAAAAGCTAGTGTGGAGACTACATGAATATTAGAGTAAATATTGAATATTATGATGATAGTAGGAGTAAACTAGACTAGTGTGTTGATACAGAGCAAGCTAGGCACACGACCTAATAGAGTAAGACCTAA